>TARA_B110000003_G_scaffold263389_1_pt1 | contig 23441 bp, 21 predicted proteins | sample TARA_B110000003 | Tara Oceans TARA_B110000003 (sample SAMEA4396424) | marine metagenome | biome: Westerlies Biome; feature: [SRF] surface water layer (ENVO:00010504); material: water (ENVO:00002006), including particulate matter (ENVO:01000060) such as... | depth 5 m
GCTAAAAATTATGATGAAGGCTTTTCTGAAATTTCAGAATTATCAATACCAAAAAGACAACACAATTCAACCCATGTCTTTCATCAATACACATTAAAGGTTAAACCTGAATTAAGAAGTTCTTTAATTGATTTTTTAAATGAAAATAAGATTCCTGTGATGATATATTATCCAGTTCCACTATATAAACAAGAAGCATTTAGTAATAATGTAAACAGTGGACTTAGAATAGAAAATGTAGAACAATTATGTAATAGTGTGTTTTCATTGCCTATTCATACTGAATATGAGAATTCATCACAAGAATTTATAATCACTAAAGTAAAAGAGTTTTTTAACAGTAAACTATAAATTCCAACATTATATATTTAAATGAAAATAAATATTACTAAAAAAAGAATTTTAATCACTGGTGGTGCCGGATTTATTGGTTCAAATTTATGTGAAGCATTACTTAATAAAGATAATAAAGTAGTCTGTCTTGATAATTTTGCTACAGGAAAAAGAGAAAACATAGAAGTATTCCTTGAAGATCCTAATTTCGTTTTAATTGAGGGAGACATCAGAAAGTTAGACGATTGTTTAAAAGCAACTAAAGATATTGATTACGTTTTACATCAAGCCGCATTAGGATCGGTTCCAAGATCAATCAAAGATCCAATTACATCAAATGAAGTGAATGTGAGTGGTTTTTTGAATATGCTAGTAGCATCTAGAGATAATGGAGTAAAGAGATTTGTTTTTGCAGCGAGTTCATCAACATATGGAGATTCGCAGTCAATGCCAAAAGTTGAGGATATCATCGGAAAACCGTTATCACCCTATGCTATTACTAAATATGTAAACGAGTTATATGCAGATATTTTTTCGAAAACCTATGGTTTAGAAACAATTGGACTACGTTATTTTAATGTATTTGGTAGAAAGCAAGACCAAAACGGAGCTTATGCAGCAGTGATTCCAAAATTTGTTAGTCAACTAATGATAGGAGAATCTCCTGTAATTAATGGAGATGGAAATTACTCACGAGACTTTACCTATATTGATAATGTGATACAGGCGAATCTATTAAGCTTAGTTACTACAAACGAAAAAGCAATTAATACTATTTATAATGTAGCCTACGGAGATCGAAATACGTTAAACGATTTAGCAGGGTACTTAAAAGAATATTTATCTGAGTTTGATTCCAACATTTCAAATATTGCCTTTATTTACGGACCAAATAGATCAGGTGATATTCCTCATTCTCATGCGAGTATTGAAAAAGCAAAAGAAAACTTAAAGTATAATCCGCAGTTTAATCTGCAAAAAGGGTTGAAGCAGGCTGTAAAATGGTATTGGAAAAATTTAAAAAAATATGAAAAAAGATAAAATAGCAATTATTGGTTTAGGATATGTTGGTCTTCCATTGGCGAGACTTTTTGCAACCAAATTTCCAGTGTTAGGTTTTGATATTAACTCAGATAGAATTTCTGAATTAATGTCTGGTTTTGATTCAACTTTAGAGGTTAATAATGAAATTTTACAATCTGTATTGATTGTTGAAGATTCTGGTTCAAATGGACTCTTTTGTACCAATCAAATAGATAAAATAAAGGATTGTAATTACTACATTATTACAGTTCCAACGCCTGTAGATAAAAATAATAGACCCATTTTAACTCCATTAATAAAGGCGAGTGAGACAGTAGGATCTGTTATGAAACAAGGAGATATCGTAATATATGAATCTACAGTTTACCCTGGAGCTACTGAAGAAGATTGTGTCCCTGTATTAGAAAAAGTTTCTGGATTAAAGTTTAATAAAGATTTTTATGCAGGATATTCGCCAGAAAGAATTAATCCAGGAGACAAAGACCATACAGTTGAAAAGATTCTAAAAGTTACCTCAGGATCAACTCCAGAAGTTGGAGAAAAGGTGAATAATTTGTATAAATCAGTAATTACAGCGGGGACCCATTTGGCACCTAGTATTAAAGTAGCTGAGGCATCCAAAGTAATCGAAAATTCGCAACGTGATATTAATATTGCATTTGTAAATGAACTAGCCAAGATATTTAATTTAATGGATATCAATACTCATGATGTTCTAGAAGCAGCAGGAACTAAATGGAATTTTCTTCCATTTAAGCCTGGTTTGGTGGGTGGACATTGTATCGGAGTAGATCCATATTATTTAGCTCAAAAGGCGCAAGAATATGGTTATCATCCCGAAATTATTTTAGCAGGACGTCGAATTAATGATGGAATGGGAAATTATGTAGCTTCGGAAATCGTAAAACGTATGATTAAGGGCGATATAGCAGTTAATAATTCTAATATTTTGATATTAGGCTTCACATTTAAAGAAAATTGTCCTGACATAAGGAATACAAAAGTCGTAGATGTAATTGACTCATTAAAAAGTTATGGAGTAAATATTATCATTCATGATCCTTGGGCCAATGCGGAAGAGGTTATGCTTGAATATGGACTAAAATCTATAAAATCTCTCACAAATGAAAAATTTGATGCTATAGTTTTAGCCGTAGCACATCAAGAATTCAAGAGTTTAAATTTAAAGCAACATAGATTTGATAAATCTGTTGTCTATGATATAAAAAATTTCCTAAGCAAAGATGTTATAGATTCAAGTTTGTAGATTTATAATTTTATTATCCAACATTGAACTATTATTCATAACTTTTATAATATACTCATGCTTCATATAAAAATTTAGTTAATAAAATAAATTACATTTCCTTTTTTAAAATCGAACCACTTAATTTTATAATAAACGTAAACCGAACTTTATTTTTTTTTAATATTACATTATATAAAGTACTTACTATGAAACAAAACAACTATTTTATACATGAAAGTACCTGTGTGGATGAACCTTGTCAAATAGGTAGCGGAACTAAGATTTGGCATTTTTCTCACGTTATGAAAAATTCTACTATTGGAGAAAATTGTAATATTGGCCAAAATGTAGTTATTTCACCAGGTGTAGAATTAGGTAATAATGTTAAAGTTCAAAATAATGTTTCCATATATACTGGAGTGATTTGTGAAGATGATGTGTTTTTAGGGCCTTCTATGGTATTTACCAATGTCATTAACCCAAGAAGCTCTGTTAATAGAAGAGATAAATACATACCCACAGTTGTTAAGAAAGGTGCTTCAATTGGTGCTAATGCAACTATTGTATGTGGAAACAACATTGGTAAATTTTCATTTATTGGTGCTGGGGCTGTAGTAACCAAAGAGGTTAAACCTTTTGCATTATTAGTAGGTAATCCAGCTAAACAGATTGGCTGGGTAAGTGAGTTTGGGCACAAATTAAAATTTGATGATGATGGTTTAGCTATTTGTTGGGAAAGTAAACAAAAATATAGATTAGAAGATAACGAAGTTACAAGAATAAATTAATAATTAATTATGAAGAATTTTGCTTTAATTGGTGCTAGTGGCTACATAGCACCAAGACATATGAAAGCCATAAAAGACACAAATAATAATTTACTTGCTGCAATTGATAAATTTGATAGCGTTGGTATTATTGATAGTTATTTTCCAAATGCTGATTTTTTTACTGAATTCGAACGCTTTGATCGTCATATTGCAAATCTTAAATATGAACACAATTTAAATCTTGATTTTGTAAGTATTTGCACACCTAACTACCTTCATGACTCACATATAAGATTTGCTTTAAGACAAGGAGCAGATGCTATTTGTGAAAAACCATTAGTATTGAATCCATGGAATATTGATGCATTATCTAATATTCAAAAAGAAACAGGAAAAAAAATATACAATATTTTACAATTAAGAGTACATCCAAGCATTATTGCTTTAAAACATAAAATTGATAATGGTCCAAAAGATAAAATTTATGATATTGATTTAACTTATTTAACTTCCCGCGGGCATTGGTATTATACTTCTTGGAAGGGAGATATAGCAAAGTCAGGTGGCATTGCTACTAATATTGGAGTCCATTTTTTTGATATGCTTTCTTGGATATTTGGAGATCTTAAGCAAAATATAGTTCATTTAAATACTCATGACAGATCTGCAGGCTATTTAGAATTTCAGAAAGCAAGAGTACGTTGGTTTTTATCAATAAATCAAAATACTCTCCCAGATGAAATAAAAAAAACCGGTCAAACCACATATCGATCTATTAAAATTGAAGAAGAGGAGCTCGAGTTCAGTGGAGGTTTTGAAGATTTACACACGACCACTTATCGTGATATTATTAATGGAAAGGGCTTTGGTCTAGAGGAGTCACGTCAAGCAATAGAAATTGTTCATGATATTCGTCACGCATCTGCTTTAGGTGCAAAAGGTGAATATCATCCTTTTGTAAAAAAACCACTATCAAAACATCCTTTTGGAAAAATTTAACAATAAAGAATATTCAAACTATTTACTAAGATTACTGTAAAAATGAAGGATTTTATATTATTTGGTCAACCAAAAATTGGAGAAGATGAAATTGATGAAGTTATTGATTCACTTAAAAAAGGTTGGTTAGGGACTGGTCCTAAAACCAAACGATTCGAAATTGACTTTGCTAAATATAAGTCAGTAAAGTATTCTTTAGCTCTAAATTCATGTACAGCTGGATTACATTTATCATGTTTGACATTAGATTTAAAACCAGGAGATGAAGTTATAACTACAGCAATGACTTTTTGCGCTACAGTTAATACAATAATACACGCAGGTGGTAAACCTGTTTTGGTTGATATAGATCCAAATACCTGGAATATTGATCCTAGCAAATTAGAGAAAAAGATTAACTCAAAAACTAAAGCTATAATTCCAGTTCATTTTGCTGGAAGAGCTTGTGATATGGATGAGATTGTTAAAATTGCAAAACACCACAGTTTAAAGTTAATTGAAGATTGTGCACATGCTATCGAAACTGTTTATAAAGGAAAAAAAGCAGGTACTATTGGAGATATGGGTGTTTTTAGTTTTTATGCTACAAAAAACCTTGCTGTTGGGGAAGGGGGAATGATAATCAGCAATAATGAAAGTTTAATATCAAAACTAAAAATCTCAGCACTTCATGGTATGTCAAAAGACGCTTGGTCAAGATTTTCTGATGAGGGTTATAAGCACTATAAGGTAGAAATGGCAGGTTTTAAATATAATATGCCAGATATACAAGCAGCAATTGGTATTCATCAACTTAAGAAAGTCAAACAGTATGCTGCAAAAAGAGAAAGAATATGGAAGTTGTATTTGCAAGAATTTAAAAAATTACCTATAAATTTGCCATGCGAAATTGAACAAAACACCACACATGCATACCACTTATTTAATATTTGTTTAGATCAAAATAAAACCAATATTAAAAGAGATGATTTTTTAAATAAAATGAATGATAATAAAATCGGAGTAGGAGTTCATTATGAGTCTATTCCTATGCATCCTTATTATCAAGAAACATTTGACTGGAAACCGTCAGACTATCCAAATGCTTTAAAATTTGGAAATGAAACTGTTAGTATTCCAATATCTCCGAAGTTAACTGATAATGAATTAGATAAAATTATTTCCGTAACTAAAAGTATTTTGAGTGGAAAATAATTTAAAAATTGCATCCCCTATTTCACATTTATTTGAGAATGATAATTTTAGTTCTCAAATTATGGATTTATCCGACTGTTTAGAGTGTAGAGATCATAGTTTAGATAAAGGTTTTAAAAAACAAGAATTATTTCATTGCGATTTACAGGTAATTCATAAATTCTCAACGGATGATTTTAATTATTTAAAAGAAATTAAATCTAACAAAAAAGATTTAAAGCTTATATCTTTTCATTTAGCATCTTGTTACGAGAACCCTTTAATAAAAAAAGGTATTTTCTACCCTCAAGGAATTAAACTATCAGTTCAAGAAATGAAGAATAATGCTTCTGAAAATATTAAGAAGATTAAGAATATTTTTGGAGATCAAATTCATTTTTCTGTAGAAAATAATAATGGATATAAGACAGAGGCTTATGACTATGTAACTGACCCTGATTTTATAAGGTCAATTGTAAATGATAATGACATAAATTTCTTATTTGATATTTCTCATGCGAAAATAACGGCAATAAATACTGGTGTTAATTACGATGTATATTTATCAAAATTACCTTTGAATAGAATAAACCAGATACATGTTTCAAAAGAAGGATTTAATTTAACAGGAGAGGTATTTGATGCGCATGAATTACCATCACATGCAGAAACAAAAGAGATATTGGAATTTATCCAAAAGTATAATACTATGAAATATATAACTGTTGAATATTACAAAGATCCATTTAAACTTTTAGATTATTTAACAAAACTTAAAAGCATAATATGATAGATTCTAATTTAAATAATATTTATAGTCTTAAAAATAAAGTTGTTGTTATAACTGGTAGCTGTGGACAATTAGGTTCCTCTATGTGTAATTTATTTGTAAAAATTGGCTGTAAAGTTATTGGAATAGATTACTCAATCGAATCAAATAAAATTAATAATGTAGATTATTATCAGCTTGACATTAGAAAAAGTAAAGATGTTTCAAACGTTTTTAAAATTATATTTAAAAAATACAATCAAGTTGATATTTTAATTAATAATGCTGGAGTTAGTGTTTTTGAGCCTTTTGAAGATAGAACTGAAGAAAATTTCGAGTGGGTGATGAATGTTAATCTAAAAGGAACTTTTAATTGTATTCAAAAATATGTAGACAGTTATGATTCAAAAAGTCAGAAACAAGGATGTATAATAAACATAGCATCAATGTATGGAGTGATTAGTCCTGATTTTAGAATTTATTCAGAAAATGATAGAAAAAATAGCGAAGTTTATGGCGCAACAAAAGCTGGCGTTATTCAAATGACAAAATACTTTGCTGTACACCTATCAGAAAGAAATATTAGGACAAACTCAATTTCACCTGGTGGTGTTTATAATCCTAAAAATCCCCAAGGAGATCAGTTCATCGAGAATTATAAATATAGATGTCCAATGAAAAGAATGGCTAATTCAGATGAAATTTCTAATGTTGCACTATTTCTTGCTAGCAAACTTTCATCTTATGTTAATGGCCAGAATATAACTGTTGATGGAGGGATGTCAGCATGGTAATAATAAAAAAAAATAATAATATGAAAAATTTAAAAGATTTTGGAATTAATACAGATAACAAAACCTATATAATTGCTGAAATAGGTATTAATCATGGTGGTGATATAAATTTAGCTAAAAAATTAATTGATTCTGTTGCACGTACTGGAGCAGATGCAGTAAAGTTTCAAACATATTTAACAGAAAAAAGAGTTTCCAAAGATTCTCCAATTTTTGATATTCTTAAAAAATGTGAACTACCATTTCAAGCATTTAAAGAACTTCAGATTTACGCAAATAAATTAAACCTTGATTTTTTCTCAACACCATTTGATAATGAAAGTGTTAAATTTTTAGAAAGTATAAATATGAATTTATATAAAATTGCTTCTTTTGATATTGTAAATAAAGAATTATTAAAAAAGGTAGCTTCTTTAAAAAAACCTGTTATAATGTCAACTGGAATGTCCAACCTTAAAGAAATTAATACTGCATATAATATTTTGACTCAGAAAACAGATAAAATTGTTCTGTTGCATTGTATCTCGTCTTATCCCACTGAGGAAAATGATGCAAATTTATTAGCTATTTCTCATCTAAAGGAATCATTTAATTGTGTAATTGGTCAATCGGATCATACAAATGACATTAAAGTACCGCTTCTTGCTGTAGCAGCTGGTGCACAGGTAATAGAGAAGCATTTCAAAATTGATGATAATATGGATTGTGTTGACGCTCCAGTTTCTATATCAGAATCTCAGTTAAAAGAGTTGGTATCTGGCATAAGAGAGGTTGAAAAAATATTTGGTGATGGTTTTATGGGAATAACTTCTGCAGAGAAAGAAATTGTACCATTCAGAAGGTTTAGTTAGGATATTAAAATTAATTTTTATTAGTGAAAAAAATAAATAATCAATTTATAGAAAAGCTTGAATGGGATTCAAGTTTTTTTGAAATTAACATAGCAATTCTAAATCAAAACTATCTAAATAGTGAAATTATTAGAGAATTAAATAATTTTATTTTAAAAGAAAATATTACTCTAGTGCAATATTTGTGTGACTGTGATGATTTCAACAGTATAATTTTAGCACAATTAAACGAGTTTTACTTTACAGATGTCAGATTAACTTACGAAAAAAAGGTTAAAGGTTTAATCGATACGGATATTCCAGCTCCTTATAGTTTTAATATAGCAGAAAAAAAACATATATCTGAACTCAAAGAGATAAGTAAATTCTTATATAAAGATAGCAGGTATTACTTCGACAGTAATTTTTCAAAAACAAAAATTGATGAATTTTACGAAGGTTGGTTAGAGAAAGCAGTTTTAGGGTTGTTTGATGATGAATGTCATTGTATATTTTTTAATAATAACCCAGTAGGATTTTGTACAATACGTTACGATTCTTTAGAAAATGCAACTATTGGTTTATTTGGAATTTCAGAAGAACACCAAAAAAAAAGTTTAGCTAAAAACCTATTATATCATATAAATAATATTCTTTTTGATAAAGGAATTAATAAAATTTCAGTAGTTACTCAAGGAAGAAATATCACTGCTCAAAGAGCTTATCAGAAAGTAGGATTCTATTCAAAAGCAACCCAGCTTTGGTATCATAAATGGATTTAATTATAGAATTATGAATAAAGGACAAGATTTATACAAAAAGGCAAAAAAAATTATCCCTGGTGGAACAATGTTATTATCTAAACGACCAGAAATGTTTTTACCTGAAAACTGGCCCTCTTATTTTTCTAAGGCAAAGGGTTGTTTTGTATGGGATCTTGATAAAAAAAGATACACAGATATGTCAATTATGGGTATTGGAACAAATACCCTTGGTTATGCACATGATGAAGTAGATATGGCCGTCATGAACACTATACATAACGGTAATATGAGCACCTTAAACTGTCCAGAGGAAGTCTATTTAGCTGAAAAGTTACTTGAAATTAACGATTGGGCAGGTTCAGTTAGGTTTTGTAGAGCTGGTGGGGAAGCAAATGCTTTGGCTGTAAGAATAGCTAGAGCTGCATCTGGAAAAGACAAAGTAGCTATTTGTGGATATCATGGGTGGCATGATTGGTATCTTTCGGTTAACCATAATTCTTCAAACGGATTAGATGATCATTTGTTACCAGGCTTAAAACCTGAGGGTGTTCCAAAAAATTTAAAAGATACAGTATACCCTTTTACTTACAATGATTATGAACAATTACTAGATATTTGTGATAAAAATGATATTGGGGTAATTAAAATGGAGGTGATTAGAAATTTTGGGCCAGAAAATGATTTTCTCCAAAAAGTTAGAGATTTAGCAACTAAAAGAGGAATAGTATTAGTTTTTGATGAATGTACATCAGGATTTAGAGAAACTTTTGGAGGTATACATAAAAAATTCTCAGTTAATCCTGACATAGCCATGTTCGGAAAGACCATTGGTAATGGCTATGCTCTTACTGCAGTTGTTGGAGTTGAAGAAGTTATGAGATCTGTAGAAGACACCTTTATTAGTAGTACTTTTTGGACCGAACGAATCGGTCCAACAGCAGCCTTAAAAACATTGGAAGTCATGAAAGATATTGAATCTTGGAAAATTATTACTGATATCGGTTTGAAAGTAAGAAGTAATTGGTCAGATTTATTTCATAGACACAATATTGACTTTGATATTAGCGGAATTCCTTCCTTAAGTAGTTACACTTTTAAAAATAATGATTTAGAAATCCAAACTTTATTAACTCAAGAAATGCTTAAAAAAGGGTTTCTTGCTAGTAATAGGTTTTATGCATGTATCTCTCATAGTGACGAATTACTAGATTCCTATTTTAATGCTTTTGATGAAACTTTAAGTTCAATTAGTACTATAAAAGATAACAAAACTGAAATTTTAGAAAGATTAAACGGGCCTGTACGACATTCAGGATTCAAAAGACTAAATTAATTATGATAATTGCAATTATACAGGCACGTATGGGATCATCAAGACTCCCAAAAAAAGTTTTAATGGATATTGAAGGAACTACATCTTTGAGGTTCATGATTGATAGAGTTGAAAAATCTACTCTTATTGACAAAACTATTGTTGCTACAACAAATGACAAAAGGGATGATCAAATAGTTAAATTTTGTAACGAAAATAATATCCTTTGTTTTAGAGGATCAGAAAATGATGTATTAGACAGATATTATCAATCAGCAAAAAAATATGAAGCCACAACAGTAGTTAGATTGACTTCAGATTGCCCTTTAATAGACCCCGATGTCATTGACGAAACTATCAATCTTTTTTTTAAGGAAAAAGTAGATTATGCTTCAAATGCTGTTCCACCCGATAAAAAAAAATTTCCTGATGGAAGTGATGTCGAGGTATTTAGTTTTGAAACATTAAAAAGATCCTGGGTTGAAACTACAGATTTAAAAGACAGAGAACATGTGACATTTTATATGTGGGATAAACGAGATAATTTCAATACAATTATGCTTGATAATGAGCATGATTGGAGCAAATATAGAATTACTGTTGATTACATAGAAGATCTTGAGTTAGTCAGAGAAATTGTGAAAAAATTAAGTGATAATAACTTAGACGGTTCAACTAAAGAAATCATTGAAATTATTGAATCTGAAAAATTATTTAAAATCAATTCTATGCATACTTGGGGATCTAATTGGTAATAACAAACAATTCATGTTTTAAAATGAAAAATCAGCTCATTGGACTAATTAATAAGCCTTTTGTCCGTAATGTGGTCACTATGATCACTGGAACTGCTATAGCGCAAGTTATTGTGGTAGGAAGTTCTCCTGTAATTACAAGGCTATATGAGCCAGAGGTATTTGGAGTACTAGGAGTATTTCTTGCTATTACAGGAATTTTTCAATCGGTTGGCTCTTTAACCTATTCAAGTGCTATTGTTTTGCCCAAAAAGGATGGAGATGCAAAAGCACTTGTTTTATTATCATTTATGATTTCTGGGATTATTTCATTGATAGTCGCATTAATATTTATTTTTTTTAAAAACCAAATTGTTCCACTATTCCAAATAGAAGAAATTAGCTCATATGTTTTGTTAATACCCTTATTTGTTTTTTTTGGAGTGTGGGCCATTATTGTTGATCAATGGCTAACGAGAAAGGAACAATTTAGAAAAATAACAAAAATCATGGTTATTAACACTTCTGTAGTTCAAGCCGCCAAAATTGGAGCGGGTTTGCATAGTCCAACGTCTTTGTTTTTAATTTACATAGCAACTTTTGGAAGAGTACTTTATGCTACTTTATTATCATGGGGTCAATTCAGTTGGTCTAAAAAAGGGTTTAATAGTATAAAGAATGCCAATTGGTTTTCTATTAGTCTTGTCAATAAAATGGGAAAAAATTATAGCGATTTTCCATTGTATAAGGCACCACAATCATTTGTGGGAAATATCTCAGACAAATTGCCGATTTTATTGCTTACAGGCTTTTTTGGGCCTGCTGTGGTTGGTTTCTATGCGTTAGGTTCAAGAGTAATTACCCTTCCTGGTAGCATTATCGCAAAATCATACAGTAATGTTTTCTACCCAAAAATTGCAAAAGATTTTAATCGTGGTAATGACATAAGAAAGCTATTATTAAAAGCAACTGCTGCTTTGGCCGCGATTGGGATAATCCCGTATGCTATAATAATTATTGGTGGTCCTTGGTTATTCGGCTTTATATTTGGAGATAACTGGTTTATAGCCGGAACATATGCAAGATGGTTGTCAATAATGTCTTATTTTAGTTTTATAGGTGCTGCTTGTTGGAGGTTAGTTAATGTTATTAGAATACAGAAATTTGCACTTGTTTTTTCCGTGATTACAGTTTTATTAAGCGCAGCTACACTATATATAACAGCTAAATTGTTTAATGATGATATAATAACGATTGCTTCTTTCTGTGTTATAAATGCGATATTATTAATATTTAAAATGTTTTGGATTTTAAGTAAAGCAAAACCTAACATTAGTATCCCTAATGATCCAATGATATAATAAAAGATGACAAACATAATTACCATTAAATTGAAGTTTTAAGCCGAAAGCTATGAGCAATATCAACATAATAATTAATTTTAAATTTAATTTAACCTTGTGAAAAATAATAGTTTAATAAAAATTTTGGACTGCACCTTACGAGACGGTGGGTATGTAAACAATTGGGAGTTTTCATTGGAATCTACAAAAGCAATTATAACAGCTTTAATTGATTCTAATATTGAAATTGTAGAATGTGGATTTGTAAGTCAAAAGAATGGTAACGGAGTAAACTCTACTTTATTTAAGGATCTATCTCAAGTAAATGAACTTTTAGGGTCATTAAATAGAAATATTAAGAACACGGATTTTTGTGTAATGATAAATAAGGGAGATTATGATTTATCAACTCTCCCTAATTACAATGAAAAAGAAGAAATCGTAAATATGATTCGCTATGCATTTCACCAAAAAGATTGGCAAGATGCTCTTAATGATATCAGAATCATTATTGAAAAAGGGTATAAAGTTTATGTTCAAGGTATGGTAACTTTATCGTATTCTGATTCGACAATTCTTCAAATGATAGATGAAACTAATAAACTTGATGTTTACGCAATGTATATAGTAGATAGTTTCGGAGCAATGTTTGGCGATGATTTTAGAAGATTACATTATTTATTTGAAAATAACCTTAAACAAGGGATTAGACTAGGATATCACTCTCACAACAATTTACAACTTGCATATTCAAATGCCATTAATTTTATTCAGACCAAAAATATAGATCGAGAAATAATAATTGACTCTTCAATACATGGTATGGGTAGAGGTGCTGGTAATTTAACTACTGAACTATTGGCTGATTATTTGAATAAGAAAAAACATACAGACTATAATATAATTCCTTTACTGGAAACTATAGATAAATATATCGAAGCAATTTACAGAGAAAATTACTGGGGTTATTCGATTGCACACTTTTTATCAGCTTCTTTTGGCTGCCATCCAAATTATTCTTCATTTTTGGTCAATAAAAAAAACCTATCGATTGTAGATATTCAAAAAATTTTAAGCTTATTAGATGATGTAGAGAAGAAAAATTTTAATAAAGACCGTATTAAAGAATTATATATCAATTTTAAATCAAATGACGGTTTGCCCACTAATTTTAATATAGACTTTTTTAAAAATCAAAATATTTTAATAATAGCTCCAGGCCCTAATCTAATTAAACAAAAAGAAACTGTAGAGAAATTTATTAATACTAATAAACCAATAGTTATTGCTGTAAATCATATCCCTAAAAACTTAAAAATCAATTATTTCTTCTTTTCAAATCAAAAACGTTACGAAAAATTTATTGATCATATCGAACCTGAAAAAGTAATTATTACAAATAATATTAGAGATAAAAATAATGTAAAAAAATATAAAGTAGTAGATTATAATAGTCTTGCTACAAAAACAACTAATAAAAATGATAATGTAACAATCCTATTATTAAATCTTTTGATTGAACAAAAAATTAAAGAAGTAAATCTTGCTGGTTTTGATGGTTATAAGTTTGACTCTGAAAATTATAGTTACAAAGAGTATGATCGTGTTGTTGAAAAAAAAGTAATGCAACAGCAAAATATGAATATCAAAATTTCTTTAAAAGAAATTCAGCAACAGCTATCAATAAATTTTATTACTAAGTCAGTTTTTAATATATAATATGATTCTCAATAAAAAAATTACGGGAATAATTCCCGCCAGATACAATTCATTTCGATTCCCTGGAAAACCATTAATTGAACTTCTGGGTAAACCTATGGTGCTTTGGGTCGCAGAGCTTTCAGCCAAAGTCTTAGGTAGAGAAAATTTATTTATTGCAACAGATGATAATAGAATTAAGAAGGTAGTTGAGATAGCTGGTTTTAATGTTGTAATGACTTCAAGCACTCACCCTACTGGAACCGATAGGCTAGCTGAAGTCGCAAGAAAAATTAAATCAGATATATATATAAATATTCAAGGTGATGAACCAACTATCAACCCCGATATCTTAATGAAAGTAGTAGAAAAAAAAATAAATAATCCTAATAGTGTTATCTGCGCTATGACAAAATTAGATTCAAGAGAAGATCCTAATAATATAAATATTCCTAAAGTTATTGTAAATGAAAATATGGATATGGTATATATGTCAAGATTAGGAATTCCTGGATTTAAAAATGAGGTTAATAAGCCTAAAAGTTATTATAAACAGGTTTGTGTTTACGCTTTTAACCGCGAACAATTAATTAGTTTTGGTGATTTTGGCAGAAAAAGCAAATTAGAGGGATGTGAAGACATAGAGATCTTGAGATTTTTAGATTTAAATACCTCGATAAAAATGGTTGAAGTTGATGGAATTTCTTATGCTGTTGACGTTAAAGAAGATATAAATATAGTTACTAATCGCCTAAAAGAAATTCATAAAAAATAAAGAGTTTATAACTAACATTAATAGTGGCTAATCAAAAATAGAGTAGTAATATGAACATAACGGAATATGATAAAATGCAACACCATGAAAACAACTTTCAGATTGCAATTGATTTTGATGGTGTTGTTCACGGTAATTCAAAAGGATTTCATGATGGAACAATATATGATAAGCCCATTGAAGGATCATTGGATGCAATAAAATGGTTTAGTTCGAAAGGATACGATATAGTTTTATTCACAGCAAAAGCAAAACCAGATAGACCCCTTGTAAATAACAAAACTGGTGAGGAACTAATTTGGGAGTGGTTAAAGAAGTATGATATTGATAAGTTTATAAAAGAGATAACTTGTGAAAAACCAAGAGCTATCTGTTACATAGATGACAAAGGAATAAGGTTTAATTCATGGAAAGATACTTTGAAACAATTTAATGAAATCATAAATAAGTAAATCATTACAAGAATTTCTTCAAATCTTTTGTTATAACAGAGCATTGTGATTAGAAAATTTTATAATGAAATGGAAAAATATATTTATTTATCAGAGTTGCAGAATTTATCAAATTAAAAATTGTAAAATATCTCTAAAAAAAATAGAAATTTAATTAAAATTTATTAACCTATTTTATTGTATAGAAATCCTACATAATATTCTTGCCATTGAAAAAAACTAATCCTTTAAATAACGTTGTCTTTTTTTTATGTTCTCCAAGTTTGGGCATATTAGATAATTGGTTACCTGTGATGTGGAATCTTAAAGAAAGACAGAAAGATCTTAAGTTTATTATTGTTTTTCCAAGAGCAAACTTTATAGATCAAATTAATTTATCAAATGTTTTGCTAATCTTAGGAGAAAAAATATTTGATTCTATTGTATTTAAATCTAAAGCAGGGCTTTGGTTGGCTGCCGATACTTTTTATCAATTAAAGACGATAAATAAGTTGACAATTTTTGAATGGTTTCTGCTGAGAGTTATTAGAAAATTAAAAAAATGGCCAATTACCGCAACAGTAAGCAAGTTTATCCTATATTGGTACAATAAATTTAGCAAGCGTCTAAATAAAAGACATTTATATGATTGGCAATTTACTGAAAAGCGTGCAGCATGTATTTTTTATGATGTGTATGAAGAATCAAAGCTCTATAATGTTGGATTAATGAAGAATTTTAGAGAAGTTCCTAAGTTTTCCATTCAACACGGAATTAATATAAGTAATAGTGGTATATTAAAAAATACTAAAAAAGTACTAAATGGAGGTTACAGAAAAGATGTAAAAGCATATTTATTTTCTTCAGAAGAGCGTCATTTTTATGAACATAAATATGCTATCCATAAATCATTTATGGAAGTTGTGGGAGTGCCCAGACATAGTCCTGACTGGATGGAATTTATTCAATTAAATATTCCCAAACAGAATAATGAAATTAATTCGCTGAAAAATGGTTCGATTTTTATAATCTCAAGGCCAGGCAACACAATCTATCATCCATATAAACGCAAAAAGAAAGCCCTGGAAAATATCAAACAATTGGCTTGGAATGATCTGAAAAAAAACATTGTAATTAAATTACATCCGAAAGAAAAAAAGGAGGGGATTTATGAGGAGGTTTTTGGAATTGATAACTATGGCGATAAGTGGGTTTACTCAGAGCTTCATCCATTTGTTTTAGGTAAAGAGAGTGATTTTGCAATAAGTTTTTATTCTGGTGTTGTAATAGACATGCTTGCCTTGGGCGTGCCTACGATTGAATATCTTGACTTAAGAGGAATTCCTGAGTACGATAATGATGAATCTCTTCGAGATAAAATGGACCACCCTGTTTTTAGCTACCGATACTTAGATCTAGTTTTAGGAGCAAGTGATTACAAACAGATGAAGGCACACGCCATGGAAATAATGAACGATCGAGAGACTGTGCTGTCTAGACTCCAGGCTACATACAACGAGCTTTTTCCGCAAATTGAAAATATAAATGATAAGATTGCACAGGATATTCTCGATGTTAGTGCCAAAAAATATGTATAAAAATAATATATGAGATTAACACATAAAAAACTTTTTTTGCCAATTGAAATAATTCCCCGAGCATTAGACTCAAAAGTACTAATTGCACACAAGGCACTTGAAAAGGGCTATTCAGTAGTAATGGGACCAAAAGGGGCGGTTTATAAAAGCGCGCGTTCTTATGGAAAAGGTATTTATTTCTATAAAGATCACTCTCCTCTATCATCACTAATGCTTCAAGAGCTCCACATTGCCGGTCTGAAAATTGTTGCCATGGATGAAGAAGGACTCAGTTGGCCATCACCAGAAGAATATAGTTCCCATCGCATAGATGATAAGGTGTTTCAGATTAGTGATGCTATTTTCGTCTGGGGACAGAAACAGTATGATATATTAACAAGTGTTTTACCTCAATACGAAAAAAGAATTCATATAGTTGGTAATCCTAGATTTGATATACTTCATACAAAATACCGCCAATTTCTTAAAGATCAAGCAAAATATGATTTACCAGATTTTGAAGAGGGTTATGTTTTAATTAATAGTATGTTTTCAGCAGGAAATTGGAATCCTTTATTGTATGGAACTGGTGACAGCTATGTTGAACATTATATAGCCAGAGGAATAATAAAAAACGATGAGGATTATAAATTCTATAAAAAGGTAAGTGAGACTGACAAAAAATTATTCGACGCTTATGTTTCTCTACTTAAAGTACTCAGCAAGTCATTTCCAAGGACTAGATTTGTAGTTCGGCCTCATCCAGATGAAAATCATGACACTTGGCGGAATATTTTTGCCTCAACAAATAACGTGATTGTTGAATACAGTGGTAATGCAAACTATTGGATTTTAGGCGCAAAAGTATTAATTTATTCAGGGTGCACAACTGCAATAGAGGCATGGGCAATGAACAAACCAACCTTTCGCTACCATCCGATTCCAGAAACTAAATTTGGACCATTTCTCCCCAACCGATTTGGAAAAAATATAAAAACACAAAAAAAGTTAATCGAAGAGTTAAAAATCTTACTTAGTAAATCAGAAAATAATAGGTTTGATGTGGATTCTGATTACGTTAAAAGTTTTATTAAAAATGGATTTTTTCCTGATGCCGCTGAAAATATAGCTCGTATTTTAGATTCTTTAGATATTAAGGATGAGTATTTGGCCAATAAGAGTGTTTTTTCACTGAATCAGTTAAAAAAGAAAATTCATTTGTTTTTTGGTTTTGATTTAAGAAAAAGATGGGGTACCAGGTTGCTTGGTAAGATTAAGCGAACATTCCAACAAAAAGATGTTAATAAAGAACTGAAAATTTCCCAGGCAAAATCATATAAATTTCCAGGTTTAACAAAAATTGATATCGAAAACAGATTGATTTCTTTCGATAAAATTGATAACCTAAAACCAAAACCTATTTATGAAATAATTAAGATCGCTTCCAATACTTTTAAAATTAAAAAACTTTAAAATTAAATTATTGTTTCAATCTAGTATTAGTGTGGATAAAATTTCAATATCATAAATATTTATGCATGAAAAACAAAATTAAAAAATTATTAAAATCATCACCATTACTGTATAAAATATTTGTCAATGTATTTTATTATACTGAATATTTATTACATAGATATTTCATTAAAAGACGAGTTAGGAAATTCTATTTGAATGAGAATGTTAGTTTTATAAAACTTCCTGTAAAAAACAATTCTTTTTTTGGCTATTATAATATTTTACCTTTTAATAATAACGGTGGATTACTTTGGTGCGAGACATCTGAAAACAAAACAAGAGGGAGTAAATATTCATCTGTAAATATTATTTATTACAATGTTCTTTCGGATAATAAACAAATTGTGGCGAAATCAAAAGCTTGGAATTGGCAGCAAGGGTGCATGTTGCAATGGTTTGCAGATTCAAATCATAAAATCATTTACAATAATTATGATGAAACACATAATGATTATTATTCAGAAATTTTTGATTTACAATCGAATAATAGAAAAAGAATCTGCAAGACAATCTATTCCGTTGCCAATGACGGTAGTTTTGCATTAACTTTAAATTTTGACCGTAATAAAATAATGCGTCCTTCCTACGGTTATTTTAGGAAGCAAAACATTAATCTGCCTTCTGATGCGAATGATGGAATATGGTTTATTGATATTGAAAAGAATACAAGCAGACTGATAATATCATTAGATAATTTAAAAAATTTCGAACCTGATCATACAATGGTCAACTCAAAACACAAAGTAAACCATATTGATATTGCACCTGACGGGAATCGATTTATGTTTTTGCATAGATGGATTGGGCCGCAAGGCAGATTCCATCGTTTAATGACAGCAAATTGTAGGGATGGTACAGACTTATTCTCACTGTGCGGAATTGAATTGGTTTCACATAGTTGTTGGATGGCAGATTCCAAAAATATCGTATCGTTCTCAAGATTAAATGATGGCCGTGACAGATACAATCTCTATATTGATAAAAAAGGATTTGTAGAAACTATTGGTTTTCGCCCTGAAAATGATTTGTTGGAAGATGGGCATCCTTCAATTTCTCCAGACGGCAGATGGATGCTTACAGATGATTATCCAGATAAAGCTAAATTTTCCCGTTTGTACTTATATGATTTAATAAACAAAAAAAAACATATTCTAGGTATGTTTCATCAACCTTTTAAATATCAGGGCGAAAATAGAATTGACTTACATCCGAAATGGAGTAAGGATGGAAAGTTTGTTTCGATTGATTCAGGGCATAGAGGGAAACGTGAATTTCATGTTATTAACGTTACTAAAATTACAAAAAATTGAAAATTATTTACAAATATGCAAAGTTGCCGAAGAATAAAACATTAATCAATAGAGTTAATGATGCATCAGCGATTTTATACGAAAAATTAAAAGACTATGATGTCAATAAAAATAATGACATCTCAGACTATAATAAAAGATACTTTAGCAACTTAACAGGTAATGAAATTTCTATTTTTCATTCTCTGCAAAAGTATTCATATTTGTTAATTTGGGTTCTTGCCGATGTTAATATTCCATTAAATAAAATTGTGTTCATGGATTATGGGGGGGGACATGGTGTGTTGGCTTTGCTTGCTAAAGCAGCCGGAATTGGAATGGTAATCCATAACGATATTTACGAAGTGTCATGCAAAGATGCACAATGCATTGGTAATGATTTAGACTTAGTAGCTAATTACTATATTCCAGGTGATATTGATGACGTAATTAATTTTCGGAATGAACGGGATATTAATATTAATGTAATTGCCAATTACGATGTAATAGAGCATATTTATGACATTGAAGATTTTCTTAATAAACTGAAATTATTGTCTGATTCTTGTCAAAGTGTTTTTTTTGCATCCGGAGCAAATGAATTAAATCCAAGAATCAAAAAAAAATTAAGACAACAGCATATACATTTTGAAAATAATGATCGCGAATTTAAAGTCGGAAAAAAACCTACTGATGAAACAAGATCCTTAATCGAAGTTAGAAAAATAATAATATCAGAATTAAATCTGGATTTGAATTTAGAAGAAATCGACCAACTAGTAGAATTAACAAGAGGAATGATGGTTGATAAAATTAAACAAGCAGCAACGAACTACGTAAATACAGGAAATTTGCCTGATAAACCATCGCATCCTACAAACACATGTGATCCATATACTGGTAACTGGTTTGAACACTTAATGGATCCTTTTCATCTTAAAAACATCCTTAAGAAGAATGGATATGATTCAGAGGTAATCCCTGGATACTATGGTGTATCAGAAAAGCTTAGCTATAATGTAATCAAATCTTTTTTAAATATGATGATTAGCAGTAATAAAACAATTGGATTAAGGATATCTCCTTTCTATTCAATTCGAGGTTTTAAAAAATAGGTTCCTGATACGGATTTGTGAGTAGAAACTCGAAAGTTCGTATATGAATTTCAATCTGATAAAGTTAAATATAATTTATGACTAAAGAATTGCTTTATATACATATGGCTTCGTTTCAACCTTCAAAATCTGGAGGACTGAATACCACCTTATTACAAGTTTTTTCAATGTGCAGTGCTTTTGTTAGAGCAGGATACAAAGTCATTTTGGCAATGCAAAAAAATGAGGGCTTTGAAAACAATGCTCAAGAATTTATAAATAATACATTCAAAGACGGAATTGATTTTGAAATGACCACATGGAACCAAAAGTCTAAAAATTTATTTTTAAATAGATTTCTTGTTAAAAAAAGTATTGTTCAAATCGTTAAAAAAAATAATCCAGATTTAATATTTTCAAGAGATTCATATATTTTAAATGGATTGACAAAACTTAATATACCTATTATTTATGAATCACATAACTCAAGACTTCATACTGGTCGAAATATACTTCATAAGTTTTTGGAAAAAAGATTATTAAGTGTTGTTACTTCGCCAAATTTTATATGTTTGTTTTCAATAAGCCAAGCACTGTCTAATTATTGGGAACATAAAGGTGTTCCTAATAGTAAGTTGTTTGCTTGGCATGATGGATTTGATTTATCTCTTTTTGAAAAATATATTGATAAAAATACTGCAAGATCAAAATTGAACTTACCTGAAAATAAAAAAATTGTAACTTATACTGGGGGTTTATATCCGGATAGAGATATTGAAAATATTATTTATTTAGCTAGAGAATTTCCAGATGATATGTTTTTAGTGATTGGAGGTCCTGAAAAACATCGACAGAATTTTGAAAAATTGTCTCTCGAAGAGAATGTTAAAAACATCAATTTTATGGGTTTTGTAGAGCATAACATGATTCCACATTATTTATATGCTTCTGATATTTTACTAGCCTTATGGTCTTCAAAAGTCCCAACAATAAATTATTGTTCTCCACTAAAGATTTTTGAATATATGGCAGCAGGAAGGACAATTGTAGCTCATGGTTTTCCTACAATTAAAGAAGTACTCGAAAATGAGAAGGATTCGATATTGTGCCAGCCTGATAATTTTGATTCACTTAAATCATCATTGAAAAAGGCACTATTAGAGGGTAATACTAACAGTTATGGAAAAATGGCCAGAGATAAGGCATTCAAACAATATTCTTGGGATAAAAGAGTTGAGGAGCTAATTAAGTTTCTTGACAAAAATCAGAAAAACACTTATTAGTTTTATTGAAAGTTGTATTTTTCTTTTAGTTTAAAATTATGTAATGACACCACAAATTGAATTAATTTACTTTTTATTTACATTTCTTGGAATGCTATATACTTTTTATAAAGTCGGCATTACTAAGATTAGTATATTGTTTGTACTTGTTTTCTGGGAAGGGTTAATTGATTATTTAGATAGCATATATTTTGTTTATTTGTTAAGTACTTATAAAATAAGTTTAGTCGTTTATGCTATTTCGTTAGTTTGGAAAAAAAAATATCCTTTTAAAAACAAAGCTGATTTAGCAGTTAACTTATCTTTTTTCTTGTTTACTGCATCGTTTTGGTTTACCTATTATTTATATGGTGGAGAATTATTAACAATATTAAGTCAATATTTATATAAATATGCATTTATATGGATTGTTTACCACTATTTAAAAGATATTATCTATAATATATCAAAAAGAGAGTATGTGAAAAAAGTACTTATAACTATTTTGTATGTTCAGATTGCTGTGGCTGTAATCAAAATAATTTTAATGGGATTTAAATTTGAGGGATTAGTAGGAACAATGAGTTATGGCGGTGGTGGTCCTGCGGTTGTTATACCAATTGTGGCATTAATTTTTTACTGGGTGATACAAAAGGGAAATTTTAATAAAAAAGACTGGATATTCACGTTTTTGATTTTAATCATTGCTATTGCAAGTGGTAAACGTCAACCAATTGTTATTTTTCCTACCATATTGTTTTTTTTATTTGTTTTTGTAAATCAATCTATAAGATTAGTTAAACTATTACAGTTTTCACTTATTGCTTTAGTAGTTTTTTATATCGGTGTCAGAATGACTCCGACATTTACACCTGAAAAAGAGGTAGGAGGAAGTTTTGACATATCTTTTGTTAGTGATTATATCGAAAGGTATTATTTTGGATCTGAAGAGGATAGATTATTTTCAGAAAAAGGTAGAATAGGAGTTGGAAGAGGAGCAGGAGTTTTATTGTATTTTAATCCAGAGATGCTTACTCTCATTAGCAATACTGAATTATTTTTTGGTAAAGGTGTTTATGAAGTAGCTATTGGTAAGTATGGACGTTTCACAGCAGGAGGACGTTCAAACTATGGTATAAATCATGAAGGCTTAATTGGAGAAGGCGGTTCTTTAATTTATACTATCGGTTATATGGGTTCAATACTCATGATTGTATTTGTTCTATCGATTATTTTTTCAATGAAAAACAAAAAAATAGCCTGGATTATCTTCTTTAATTTTTTATGGGATATATTTTTGTATTACAATCAAATGATTTTCTTTAATTCGTCGGGATTGATTGTTCTGGTTACAATCTTTTACTCTAACAGTCTGGAAAATGAAAAGTTCTTTAATTTGAAACGAAGTTTAAATAGAACATGAACAAAAGAATAGACATTAGGAAATATGATGAAAATAAATCTATTTTTATGAGTTTAATATTCGTGGAGTATTTACACTGTTAATTATTAGATTAACACAATGTTAAATTATCAAAATAGTAAATTATGAGTTCAACAATTTCTATATTTTTTTCTGGTGACTTTGCTCCTTGCCGAAGATACGAAAGTATTGTTTTGGCCAAAGGGGCTGAAATATTTGGTGACTTACAAAAAAATATAGCCGAAGCTGATATTTCTTTCTTA
>TARA_B110000003_G_scaffold268983_1_pt1 | contig 23269 bp, 19 predicted proteins | sample TARA_B110000003 | Tara Oceans TARA_B110000003 (sample SAMEA4396424) | marine metagenome | biome: Westerlies Biome; feature: [SRF] surface water layer (ENVO:00010504); material: water (ENVO:00002006), including particulate matter (ENVO:01000060) such as... | depth 5 m
GACGACTACAGAGATCGACGCGACGATTACAGAGATCGACGACGAGACGATTACAGAGACCGACGAGACGATAGCAGACGGAGCGGTTACTCGGGTCACGATGACCGACGTGGCTACGACGACCATCGAGGACGTGACGATAGATACGACGGGCGTCGGGACTCTCGCTCGGCTCCGCCGCCGCCGTCGCGCGAATGATTCCTTATCGCGCACTAAATCTACTCAAATAATCAATACAATCAAACAAGTTGCTAATTCCTTTTCCCAAACTTTGCTTGCAAAGCCGCGAGACTCGAGGCAGACGAATCAGTCGCGGGCGTTGCTGGTTTTGAGTCTGATGGCGTGGCGCTGGGCAAAAAGCTTTGTTTTTTGCCCTTCTTCTTCTTTGACACCGTCTTCTTGCCCGTGCTCGCCGACCCAGTGATTTCCACGGTGTGCGCTGGAGCCAATATTCTCTGTGCTCCAGCTTGAACGGTGAGCAAACCATCTTCGTCGTCGATGACTTTGCCTCGGAACCCCGACTTTTTGACGACGACAACGTCTCCGACGGTGGCTTGCATATCATCCTCTGAGAGCTCAAAGTCTCCGAAAGAGCTTTTCGTGTTCCCAGTCGGGGTCGGTTTTGACACGCGAGCAGACGATGCGAGTAAGTCATCTGCGCGTCTTGCGGCTTGGGATGCGCCACGAACCTTTTTAATCTTCATCTTTGGCGGCGCCGTGGTCGCAACGAAGGCCTGCGACACGTCTTCGAGGCCCACCTTCACTTGCATGATCCCAGCCTGAACTGTCACCGTCGATCCGTCAACGGAAACAACTTTACCGCTCATGCCTGTCGACGCTATTTTCACATCTTCTCCGGAGGAAGGAATCCAGTTCGCGAGAAGTGCATCCTGCTCCGCTTTCAGTTGCTCCTCTGCCTCTCTCGCCAATCGCGCGGCGCGCTCGCGATCCGTCTCACCCGACGCTGCTGCGGAAATCTTGGACGGTGCGATGGCGTTTTTCTGCTTTTCTACTCTCGCTACTTCCGCAACTCGTGCCTTCGCATCTCGCATCATTGTCATTACCGTACTCGCTTGCGCATATGCGGCAGCCTCTCTCGCAGAGCGAATGAAGCCCATCGCGTTTTCGACTCGTGGCAAAGTGGCATCGATTTCATCAAGCATACCGATTGCGGTCGCAATATCCGCGTCTGCATCGCGGCGTGCGGTTTCAAGTTTAGATATTGTATCATCTAAGCTCACCAAACCTTCTCCAAGTAATTCTCGAGCTTCGTGAACGACGTCCGCATCCAATTTATATCTCGTAGCGATTTGCAGCGCGCTTGAACGCCCGGGCACTCCCCACAAGAGCTTGTAAGTTGGTCGTAAGTCTGCTTCATCGAATTCGACAGCAGCGTTTTCGAACTCCTCGTGTTCGTACTTGAGCGCTTTCAACTGCCCGTGATGCGTCGTCGCAAAAGTGAGGCAAGCGCCCAGTTGGCCGGGAATAATTCCAGCGAGCGCTTTGAGCAACGCATAACCAATCGCGGCGCCTTCAGCTGGTGACGTGCCCGTACCGACCTCGTCCATCAACACGAGTGATTCTGGCGTGCTCTGCTCGAGAATTGCTTGAGCTCGAGTGAGACGCCCACTAAAAGTACTGAGACTCGTCAAAAGGCTTTGATCGTCACCGATATCCACGAGCACCTTGTCAAAGAATGGAATGACGGCGCGCTCTGCAGGGATGAATATCCCGGATTTCGCCATGAGCGCGGCGAGGCCTACGGCCTTCATCGCCGCTGTTTTACCACCAGTGTTTGGACCTGTAATGACGACGACCTTTGTTCGCTTAGATGCGAAAATATCTACAGGAATAGGTCCCTTAAGCTTTGGCGCGCCATCTTCTTCGACTTCGTCAAAATCGTCAAAGAAATCATCAAAAATAGCATCTTTCGTGGTTGAAGATTTGATGGACCCTCGCGTCGCGACTTTGTACCCCGTTGAACTACTGCCTCGTGAATTTTGCGACTCCACGGCTTCTGCAGCGGCCTGGCGCCTCTCCGCGGCGGCTTCGATGGCTTGAGATGCCAATACGGGCTGTCGCAAACCGACAAGCTCGAGGAGTAAAGAAGATTTTTCTATCGGTGGTTTCTTCGTCTGTTCTCGCGCTTCATCGAATCCTTCGTCGTCTTGCTCTTCAATGTCCTCATCTTCATCTTCATCTTCATCTTCATCTTCATATTCATAAGCTTCGTAGAAGCCGTCATCGTCATCAGCAAAGACAGAAAACTCGGGGCGCACACCGTTGAGAGCTTGACTGTATCTGCACTTGGCCGCGATGACGTCCAACTTGATGACGATTTCTAAACACGCGAACAACTCCTCCACCACGAGCGCGATATCGTTCGATAGTTCGCGCTTGATGGCGTCTATCGCACTCTTTTCCGCGTCCACAGCTTGTGCTAGCTCTCTATTCAACGTCACAATCCCCGGCGGCTCGATGAGCACAAGCGCGCCACCAGCCATCGTACCGACAACGAGCACGTCAGGCGGCGCCGGCGCCGGGATAGCGAGCACCATACGACCTTGGTGCGTTGTTGGCGTTCCTTTTCCTTGCATTGCCTTCTTAAGCTTTCCTTCCGCCGCTCCCTTTTGCGCTCGCGCGCGACGCAGTTCCGGACTCGCATTGTCGCGAAATTCGCCCGTCTCCTCCACCGCGCCTCGAATCTTCTCCGCTAGTTCGGAGTGCGTGATCATCTCGCCCGAAATCGCACGCAACGGTACCAAGGCCCGCGGTCGTCGCCCACTCTCCGTCACGCCTTCTATGGATGTCTTCAATCTCTTCGCGCTCTCCAAGAACGCCGCCGTCGCCGCGAGTTCGTCCCCGCCCAGCGGCGACCCTTGCCTCGTTTTATAAAATCCTCGTCGCACCTCCGCCGTGAGCATGCCTCCGAACTCGAGCGATACGCCGTGTTTACTCTCCATCGCCATCGCCGCTTCGGTCTCATCCAGCGCCTTCCGCGCCTCTCTCGACGTCGTCGACGCCTCCAGCGTCTCGCACGCCGCCTTCCCCAGCGCCGTCGACGCGCGCTTCGCCAAGAACATTCGCGCGTCGTCCCATCCCGCCGAAGCTAGCGACTTTTCCAGCAAGTCTCGTCGCACCGCGTCCGCGTCCTTCCGCGACGGCCCGAACGACGCTTTCCGCGCCGACGTCACGACCGCGCCGGCCGAGTCCGAGTCGTCTTCTTTATCCGCGTCCGCGCGCGCGCGCGTCGCCGCGCCGCGCGTTCGACGCCCGACGCGCGTCGTCGCGCGACCTCCGTCGACGCGCGCGCGCGGCGCGACGACGCGTCCCGATGCCGTCGCCATCGCGGCGTCGCGCTGTGTCGGCTTCACATCGCCATCTCTGCGTGCGCTCGATGACGCCACCGTCCTCACTGACGCGCGCGATGCCGGACGAGCGCCCCGCGAGCGCGGGCACGCACGCGATGACGAGCGCGCAGGCGTCGTCGCGGATCGTCGTGCGACCCGGGTACTCGCAGATGGATTGGTTGCGACGCACCAAGCGCGAGCGCGTGGACGGCGGTGACGCGGACGCGAAACCGCTGGACGCGTCGCGCGTGATCTCGCTCGAGGAGCTCGCGACGCACGCGACGGTGAATGATTGTTGGATCGGGTTGCGCGGGAAGGTGTATAACTTGACGGCGTACGTGGAGTATCACCCGGGCGGCGCGGCGGTGCTGGAGGAGGCGTTCGGGAAGGACGCCACGGCGCTGTTCGACAAGTATCACAAGTACGTGAATGGGGAGTACATCATGCGAGCGACGCGCGTGGGGGTGATGCCGGGATACGTGGGCGATAGCGACAGCGATTAGCGGACGAATTGATGAAGTGTACAGTAGACTAATTTATTTGATTCTCAGACTCGGGCGACGGCGACGGCGCGTCGCGCGCGCGCGCCGGTCGGCGCGCCGTGGTTTCATCATCGCCCGCGCTGATCTTTGGGTAAGTACACGTCGTCGTGGAGTGCTTTGTCGTACGCGTCGATGCGCGGAAGTCGCGCGAGGTCCTCGCGGTCACCAGCTAAATAGTAATACGCCTCCTCCGTCGCGCGCGGTTCCTCGCGGCGCTCCACCTCTATTGTTTCTCGCGTATACATGCCGGTCGACACCTCCTCGAGTTCGTCCAAAAGTGTCAACGTGTCATCGTCGACGGAATACAGTTCGCCGTCGATCACGCGCGCGTCATCCGTCGTCGATTTGACGAGGTATGGATACCCAGCGTCGGCCAGGAGCATCACGTGCTGCGCGCGTTTCGTGCGCACTTCACCCATGAAGCGCGCGTTGCCGCGCTCGAGAAGGCGATGGTTGTACAAGCCTCGCTTGAGCGTGCCGTAGACGAACACGTTGTGCGCGCCCGAGGTCGACGGCGACATGCGAGGCGAGAGATGAAGACGCGTCGCGTCCAACTACTTTTACAAGTCGTCTTTGCTTACTTTTCAATTACAATTTCTCTTCACTTTCTCTTTAAGAGCTTGATTGCGTTCATATACGCCGGTGTTGTCGGCGGTTGCACCGGTTTTAGTCTGACTTTGGTGTCATCCAACGCATAGCTCTGATCGGCGTCGTATCCCGACAAATCGCCGCACGCCAAAAACGGCACGAGCACATTGTTCGGCCAGGACTTGGTTCCCACGGCCGCGCCCTCGTCTCCAGCGGCGTGAGACGTCGCACGCGCTTCTAAAATACGAGTCAATTGATGTGGTTCGAATCCCTCTGGAGGGGAGTAACCCTGACACACTATGAATGCTTCTGCGAGCGGTGCAAAACGAGACATGGTTAGTTTCTCCAAAACGTGCGCGCGGCTCCATCATCGTCGTACCTATGCTAGAATTCCGGCTACTTTTCGGCTTGGCGCACGTGACTTCGGGGAAGAAAATTTTCAGTTGTGAGTAGAGCAAACTGATGTCTTTCCCCCGAAATATCTTCGCTATGAACGTTCCGCCTGGTTTCAATATGTGCGTCGCCACCGTCAAGCCGGCGAGTATGAGCTGCGCCTGCATAAACTCATCCAAATCGTGCAAACCCGTGACGTCGGGCGCTCCATCGCCGACGATCAAATCCGCGTGTTTCCCATCGAAATGCGACAGGACCTCGCGCACTTTGTCCATCGACGTGATATCGCCCTGTATCGTCGTCACGCCCTCGATCGGCGCCATCGGTTGCAAGTCGATGGCGACAATCTTCGGCAGCTCTTCCTCCTCGACCCCTCGCGCCAACGCGGGTAGGTACAACTTTCGACTCAAAACCTGCGACCACGACCCGGGCGCCGCGCACAGATCCACGACGTGTCGCACGTCTCGAAAAATATCGAACGACTCGTCAATTTGCAGCAACTTGAACGCCGACCTCGCGCGCCATCCCTCCTCTTTCGCCTTGCGGTAGTATATATCGCGCTTATCCTTGCTCGACTTCCCCATCGCGCGCGCCGCGCCGCGCGCGATCGATCGGTCGCGTCGCGTCGCGTCGCGTCGCGTCGCGCGCTGGCGTAAAAGCGTCGCCGCCGCCGCCGACGGCGCGACGCGACTCGGCAGAGGACGACGCGCGCGATCGACGCACGGACCGCGCGCGCGCGAGCGAGGGAACCGCGCGATCGGTAATCGTCCGCGCGGTGCGCGACGGTCGAAGCGCACGCGACGCGCGCGAGGAGGCGCGGGGACGACCGCGTCGATTGCGACTCGACCGAGTGGTGCCATCGAACGCGCGCGCGATGCGGAAGAAAGTGGACGCGCGCATACGCACGCTCGTGGAGAATGGGGTGAAGAACAACGAACGCACGATGTTCGTGCTCGTGGGCGATCGAGGACGAGATCAAATCGTCAACTTGCATTACATGCTGAGTAAAGCGGTGGTGAAGTCGAGGCCGAACGTGCTGTGGTGCTATAAGAAGGATTTGTACCTGTCTTCGCATAAAAAGAAACGAGCGAAACAGATCAAGAAGATGCAAAACTCTGGCTTGATGGATTCGGAGAACGAGGATCCGTTCTCACTGTTCGTGGCGTCGACGAATATTCGGTACTGTTATTACGCGGATACGCAGAAAATTTTGGGGAACACGTACGGGATGGCAGTGTTGCAAGATTTCGAGGCGCTGACACCGAACTTACTGGCACGAACGATCGAGACCGTGGAGGGTGGAGGGTTGATTGTGCTGCTGTTGTCGAACATGGAAAGCTTGACGCAGCTGTATAACATGACGATGGACGTGCACTCGCGTTTTCGCACAGAGGGCCACCAAGACGTGGTCGCTAGATTTAATGAGCGATTCACGTTGAGTTTAGGGGCGTGTCAGACGTGCATCATGATGGATGATGAGTTGAATATTTTGCCAACGAGTTCGCATATTAGAGGCATAGAACCAGTTGAAGAAAAGCATGCGGGAGAGGCCCAAGAGCTTACCGATCTGAAGGAGAGCATGGAGGAAGTTGAGCCGGCTGGCCCGCTTGTGAAGTGCTGTAAGACTATGGATCAAGCCAAAGCAGTGGTGACGTTTCTCGACGCTGCGAGTGAGAAGACCCTCCGATCAACAGTTGCGCTCACCGCCGCGCGCGGTCGCGGTAAATCTGCTGCCATGGGTATAGCTGTCGCAGGAGCCGTCGAAATGGGTTATGCAAACATTTTTGTCACTTCTCCCAGTCCTGAAAACTTGAAGACATTCTTTGAATTCATTCTCAAAGGCTTCGATGCGCTTGGATACAAAGAGCACTTGGATTACGATCTCGTAGAGTCCACCAACCCCGCGTTTGGAAAGTGTATTGTGCGTGTCAACGTCACGAGACGTCATCGACAAACGATTCAGTACATTTTGCCTCAACACGCAGAGCGTGCGACGCAAGCCGAGTTACTCGTCATCGATGAAGCAGCCGCCATTCCGCTGCCTACGGTAAAAGCGTTGCTCGGGCCGTATCTCGTGTTCCTTTGTTCTACAATCAACGGTTACGAAGGCACAGGGAGGGCGTTGAGCATCAAACTCATCGGTAATTTGCGAAGGGAAGCGGCAACGTCACAACAGGCGAACAAGGATGGGAAGCTGGCGACAGGTGGATCTCGATTGCTCAGAGAAGTAGCTCTTGCTGAACCTGTTCGTTACGCTGCTGGAGATAGGATCGAAAAATGGTTGAATGATTTGTTGTGTCTCGATGCGGCGGATGCATTAACGCCGCTCATCCACGCGCTGCCTCCGCCCAGTGCATGCGAACTTTATGAGGTGTCGCGTGATACCTTATTCAGTGCGCACGCCGCAAGCGAGCAGTTCTTAAAGAAAATGATGGCACTATATGTTTCTAGTCACTACCGCAACACGCCGAACGATTTGCAGCTCATGTCTGATGCGCCGGCTCACCGCCTCTTTGTTCTCTTGGCGCCGGTGGATGAAACACGAAACATGTTGCCAGAGATTCTTTGCGTCATTCAGGTAGCTTTAGAGGGTGCGATCTCGCAGAAGAGTGCGCACGCAACACTGGCTGCGGGGTTATCTCCACAAGGTGACCTCATTCCGTGGACCATGGCATCGCAATTTCAGGATGAAGGCTTTCCTTCCTTCACGGGGGTGCGCATTGTTCGCATCGCCGTGCATCCGGACTTGCCTCGTCAAGGTTACGGTTCTCGTGCGTTGCAGCTCATCCACGATTATTACGAAGGAAAATTGGCTGATTTACGCGAAGAAGAAGTGTCGAACATCGACGCCAAGACGAATACTGAGCACTGGCAGCACACAGGCAAGCTCACAGAGGAGACACTCAAGCCTCGCGAGAATTTGCCGCCGCTTTTGACAAACCTCTCAGAGCGCAAGCCAGAGAGGGTGAACTGGATCGGCACCGCATTCGGACTCACGTCCGAACTTTACAGCTACTGGAGCAAGGGTGGCTATAAGCCTGTGTACCTGAGACAAACGTCAAGCGAGACTACGGGCGAACACTCGTGCATCATGTTACGCCCTTGCTTTCCAGTTGGCGAGGAGGAAAGCCCGGATGGTCACTGGGTGGATGCGTTCTACGAAGATTTCCGCGTGAGATTCACTTCTTTGATGGGATCTGCTTTTAGAGACCTTGCTCCAGGTCTATGTTTGTCTTTGATGGCGCCAAAGCTAAACTGGGACGAAAAACAAGGCGCGGGGCGCGACTCCGTCTTGAAGGCGGACAATGAGATTTTGAGCCCGCACGATTTACGACGCATCCAGAAATACTCAGCCGCTTTGGTGGACCATCATTTGATTGGTGATTTGGTCCCCCCACTCGCGCGCGCATACTTTGCAAAACGCATTCCCGTGACGCTTTCGTACACGCAAGCTGTGATTTTGCTCATCCTTGGTCTGCAACTGAAGACCATCGACGACGGCATGAAAACTTTGGACTTGCCCGGACAACAAATAATGGCATTATTCAACAAAGCTATTCGTCGGATACACGGCTCACTTCTCAAGGCACGCGAAGCCGATATCGAGAACTCGCTGCGTTCTGTGAGTATGCCAGATTTGAGACCCCATGCGGTTGGATTAGATGAAGAATTAGATGAAGGGTACGTCGACTTCAACTTTTTTTCGCGTTCGCCCGACTCGTGTCTCGCTCCAAAGATGATGGAAGTGATCGAAAACAATATAGTTCCAGAATTTCACGCTCTTTGGCGCCACCGTTTAGGCGGGGTTATAAGTCATAGAGTTCTATGTTGGTAACTAAGCTCAACAGGCCTGATCCATCACTTTGGAGCGCACTTCAAGACTGGAGACGACCGAGCAAGGCGATGACCGCACGACTGACCTAACATTACTTTTTTGATGACAGTGCCGCCGCGGTGAACGCCGAAATGGCCGCCAAGCGTAAAGAACTCTTAGAGGTGCGTCCTTTTCGCGACCCACTCGTGCGCGATACCACCTCGTTCGGCAATGACGAATCGAATATCAACCAGGTAGCAGAACATCTCCATGTTGAGAAAAATATCGCTGCGTTCTTACCGAGCCGAGCGAGGTGGTTTCTGCGCGAATCGGTTTCTCGCGACGCGGTCGTAATTCAAACACTGACCCCGAACTGTTTTTATCACTTTAATAGGATGCTGCACTCGAGCGATTCGCCATCGCTGGTACGGACGAAGAGTGGGCCGGTGCTCTGAAAGGCGCGGCCAATCGCTCCAACAAACTGCTTAGCGTGAAGAGAAAAGCCGGTTCCAAGGACAAACACGCGTTCACGCCGTCGAAGCCAAACACCGACAAGTCTTCCGAAGTCAAGGATAACAAGAGCGAAAAGAAGCACAAGAAGGATAAAAAGTTCAAAAAAGCGTCATCTTCCAAACGCTTGAAAGGAACGTGAGACAGGACGAGATTTTAATACGTAGAAACCCGTTCAGAAACACGCCACTTCGCGCCGTGAGTCATCATGTTACGCATGGCGACGCTCGCCTTATCCGTCGTCGCCAGTACCGCGAATCGCGCGAGTGCTTTTCGATCGTCACCGACGCCGCTCGTCGTCCGCGCGCGCCGATGCGTCGCATCGCCGCGACTAAACGTCGGATACAGTTGCGACGGACCGAAGGCGTTGCACGGAGACGACGACGCGGGAGCCGTACAGTGGGAGGTGCACGAAGTGAAAGGGGACGGTCGATGCTTGTTTCGTTCAGTTTCTGTCGCACGGGCGCTGTCAAAGAGCGGTCGACGTCAGAGTGAAGTCGACGAGCTTGCGAGCGCCGACGAATTGCGCGCAGCGGCGGTAAATGAGCTCCTCGAACGACGCGAGGAGACAGAGTGGTTCATCGAAGGCGATTTCGATGATTACGTCGCGCGCATGCAGCAGCCGATGGCGTGGGGAGGTGAACCAGAGATTATTATGCTCACGCATGTGCTCGCGAGCCCGATAAGCGTGTATATGGCCGAAGGCGTGGGCATGCGTTCCATAGGGGTGTACGGCGAAGACTATGCGGATAGCGCTCAGTACGACGATTTGGCGGTGTTGTTCCATGGCGCTGGACATTACGAGGCGCTTCGCGTGTTCGGGAGGGCGTGATGCGATGGATTGTCGAAACGCATCTTTTCGCGCCAAAGGTGAATGTTGAATGTTTGTAATACTATTATCTAAACCGTGACTTTGTCGCACGGCACGCAGAATGACTTTTGAATGTCGGTCAACTTTGAACGATCTCGCGCGCAACAAGATTTCGAGCACGCGCCGACGCTTTCTTCTCCCATCATGAACACGGGATTGCGCTCGCACTCGTGACCTTGCGCCCAGACGGGGCACAATTCTGTTTCATCCGTGCAAGTCGGCGTTTTAGCCGTGCCAGTTTCGAACGGATTTTCGTGAATCCACTTCGTCGCTGTGTATTTCGTGCCCCCAAGCGTCGGACACGACGCGTGATTGGCGAATGGATCATTCGTACCGTTGATGTGAAACGAAAAGAACAACACGGCTTCGCCTTTCTTCGGTATCACGCTGAAACCGTTTCCATCGTTCCAACCACACTCGCTCAGCTTATCTTTGTTTGCTAAAAATGCTGCTTTTGTCTCCGGGAGCGGCGTTCCTTGTGGAAAAGACGTCTCACCACCGGATGTTGGCTCTCGTAGAAACATCAACACCGTCGCGATGCGCTTGCCTCCGTTCTCACTAATAATCCCATCGTGATGCGCCACGTATTCTTGTCCATCCCGATATCTCAGTAACTGTAACTGTTCTTGATGCTCCCACGGAATTCCACTGTATTTAGCCACGCGATCTTCCACCCTTTGCAGCGTCTCTGTCAACCGCCGCGTCACAAACGTCCCAAACGACGTGCGCGCCGTCGACACCGCCCCCGACTCATCGGAGTTCACCACCGTCGATCGCTCTAATTTTTTCTCCCCGAGCTCGATCAAATGCTCACACTCTTCGTCGCTGAGAAAGTTTTTAAGCAAAAACACCCTCGGCGACCAGCTCAGCGTCTCCACTACTTTCGACCTTTCGACGTCGTCTTCGTCGCCGCCGCCGCCGCTCGTGCTCGTCCGCGGCGCTTCTTCCCCGGACGTCGTCGTCGTCGTCGCGAACGTCGTCATCGACGACGACGACGACGCATCGTCGTCATCGACGCTCGCGCGTCCCGCACCGGCGCCGTCCGCGACGTCCGGCGCGGGCGGTCGCGCGACTTCGCCGAGCCATCCGATGAGACGCTGGTCATCGTCGACGACGACGTCCCCGTCATCCGCGCGACCGCGCGACGCGAGCGCGGCGATGACGCACGCGACGAGCGCCGCGCCACCGATCCGTCGCGCGCGTCGTCCGCTCGCGCGCGTCGTTCGCATCGTCGCGCTCTGCGGTGTCGACATCAATCAATCAATCAAATCAATCAGTCATTCATTCATCATCGCGTCGTCGAGCCGCTCGGGACACCGACGCGCGCGGATCGATGGGGTGCGCGTCGTCCAAGGCGGTCGACGGCGCGCCGTTGGGTTCGGAACCGTCGACGGCGACGCGCGCGGACGGCGATGTGGCGCGGCGAGAGACGCCGGAGGCGTCGTCACCGAACGCGCGCGCGGTTGCGAACGCGAACGCGAACGCGAACGCGAAACCGACGCGGTTCGAGGACGCGTACGAACTCCTGGACGAGATGTCGAGCGGAGGGTTTAGTTTGGTGCATCGCGCGCGATCGCGCGTCGACGGACAGGTGCGAGCGGTGAAGGTGATTCGCATCAGGGACGAGGAGAGCGTGGACGAGCGCGAGGACGAGACGGGGAGCGAACGGAGCGACGAGAGCGGGGAGAGTAGTGGGACGCGATTCGGGAGCGATGAAGAAGATGATGACGAGGATGTGAGTTCTGTGAGCTCCAAAAATGTCGTGAGACAACCGAAGCGGAGCATGCGGTTACGAGAGGCGCGCGCGGAGTACGAGCTCGCGCTAGAGGCGGAACATTCGAGCGTGGTAAAGGTGTACGATTTTTATTACGATGCGCCGAGCGCGTACGTGGTGATGGAGTTGTTAGAGGGTGAAGAATTATTGGATGATTTGCTCGCGCGAGGTGAATACGAAGAAGAAGACGCTAGGGTTCTCATGCGACAAATTTTACAAGCGTTGCGAGCGTGTCACGCAAAACACATCGTGCACAGAGACGTAAAGCTGGAGAACATGTCTTTCGCACGCAAGGGCGATCTGAATTCATTGCGACTGGTAGATTTCGGGCTTGCACAGAGATTAGGAGACGGGAGTAACAAGTGCCAGTGCAATTGTGGCTCGTCTTCATACGTCGCGCCGGAAATTTTGGGCAGTAAAAATTATAACGCCGCCGTGGACATGTGGTCGGCGGGCGTCATAATGTACCTCCTTTTGTGCGGCGAGTTACCGTTTTACGTCGAAGATGAAAACGATGAGCAGCAACTTTTTACGCAAATTAGTCTTCGACGCATCGCGCCGATGTCGTGTGACGTATCGGACGAGGCGTTGGATCTCATCGATCGCTTGCTTATCATCGATCCCGCAAAGCGGTTGACGGCGGAAGAAGCCTTGTTGCATCCATGGTTCAAAGGGAACGATACCGTGCATCAGGACGATCTAGGACGATTTCGACTGGCTCGATATATCAGGAAGCAACCGAAAGGAACATTCAAAGAGCGGACGTACGCCAAAGGTGAAGTTTTGTGTAATCGAGGCGATAGAGCACACGAACTTTTCGTCATACAATCAGGAGTGTGTGAAGAATACATCGAGAGTGCGGAGGGAATCAAGCAGCGAGTGAAGCGGCATTACGTTCATGACTATGTTGGAGATCGTGGATTATACATCCCAGCTGGTGTAGTGGTGCACAACGATGAAAACGAAGACGAAGAGGATGTCTCCGCGCCTTGCGCACAATTTGTACAATTGGCGCGGCGCGTATCAACGCTCATTCGAATCAAAAATATTTGGCTTCGTGGACGAAGGCAAGTGAGCCTGAGGGCACTCACTGAGACAATCGTCACCATCGTCACGAGCGCGCAGCTCCGCCAAATAGTCGCCGAAGATTACGGCGTATACGACGAAGTCATGTCGCAACGGGCAGATCGAGCTTACAATATCTATACATTAGCTACCTAGACTTCCTAGACTTTTCTAGAATATAGGCTACAGTTACTAGCGTTACCGTACATCCTGTACATCTTTTTTTTGCTGTATGCTCACGCGTTGGCACGAAGCGTTCGTCTTTCGAACGCTCCAGTGAGCATTCCGCATGCGGCGTTTGTGTCCAAGCCACGCGTGCGTCGTATGGTATGCGTCACACCGCCCTCTAACTGCGCACAGAATCGATGAATGGCGTTTCCGGATGGCCTTGTGTGATTAATACCATCGATGTTATTCCAAGGAATGATGTTGACGTGTGCGCCGGTACCAAACTTCCGTTTTAACATTCGGCTCAGCGCTTTTGCTTGAGATGGGGAATCGTTGACGCCGGCGAGCAAGGTGTACTCGAACGTCACGCGTCTCCCTGTCTCCTTAAAGTAAGCGCGTGCGTCATTCAATAAGTCCTCCATTGGATAGTACTTCGCGGATGGCACTATTTTTTCCCGCGTGTGTTGATCAGGGGCGTGCAAAGAGATTGCAAGCGTGATTGCGAGCTTTTCCTTCGCCAGTTTCTTCAACGAATTCGGGATGCCAACGGTTGAAACTGTTATGTGCCGTCCACCAATCCCAACATCTTCGTTCAGGCACCTTATCGCTTGAACCACGGATTTGATATTCAGCATCGGTTCACCCATGCCCATAAAGACCACCTGCGAGACGCGTTTACCGTACAGCTCCTCGAGTTCGATCACCTGAGCCGTGATTTCCGCCGGCGTCAAATTTCGCTTGTATCCTTGCATCCCTGTCGCGCAAAACGTGCACTTCATCGCGCATCCGACTTGACTGCTCACACACGCCGTCAACCGATTCTTATCCCATCCCTGCACGCTTTTGAACACCTCAGATGCGTTCTCTACCTCCACCTCAGCCTCCGCGCTCGCGCGCCAACAACTCGCGTCTGGAATCCCCACCGCCTCGATCACCTCTCGCTCGCCCACGCGCAAGGAGACCTTCCCAGTGCCGCACCCACTCACGCTCGCCGACTCCACCGCCAATCTTCCGGTTCGATACCCCCCCGCGACGAGCGCGTCCCGCATTTCACGCGGTATCAGCGAGAAATCTTCAATCCTTCGACACCGCCGCGCGCCGTACAGGTGTTCGCGAATCTGCGTCGCTCGATACAAAGGTTGCCCGCACTCGTCGACGACGATCGATTTAAGCGCGCGCGCGGACATTCCGAGCAAATCCTTCGCGACGGCGCGCGCGGTGGCCGCCGCCATCGCGTCGTGGAGCGCGCGCGAGTGCGGCGTCGCACTTACTCGCACGCGCGCGACGACGACGCGCGGGCGAGGTCGATGGCGACGATGACGACGGCGACGACGACGAGCATGAAAATCACGCCCACGTACGTCTCGCCGTTCGCCGCGAACGACGCCGCGACGACACCTGTACCGGTGACGAAACCGGCGGCGGCGAAACCGGCGGCGAAACCGACGACGACGGAAGCGAAAGCGAAGGCGAAACCGACGGAAGCGAAGCCGAAACCGACGGGTGCTAAACCGTCGAACGCGAACGCGAACGCGAACGCGAACGCGAACGGGACGCGCGCACCGTCGAACGCGGGGATGGGGAAGAAGAAGCGCAAGCGTAAAGACAAGGATGGTCAAGCCGCCGGCGCGGAGGCGAAGAAGAAGTTGTTCACGAAGAAGGATTGGACGTGTGCGTGTGGATTTCTGAATTATTCGAAAAATAAGCTGGCGTGTCATAAGTGCAAAGCCGCGAGACCGGCTCGGGTGGGTAGGAACGCGGCGGAGGATTACCTGTCGCGGTGGGCGGTGATGGAGACTACCGAAGTCAATGCCGTCCACCATCAATTTTTGCTGAAGCAAGTCGGGATCGATAACGAGCTCCGGGATGAGTTTTTTGATTTCTTCGTTGAGTATTGCGGTAGTTTGCCGGACAGTCGTCGAAGGAAGATCGTTTCGGGGGCGAAAAAGGTCCGGGCACGTTTGGACGCGATTTTGCAAGCGTGCGACAATAGAAAAGGCGCCGCGAGCGAGAGCGATGAGGGCGAAGACGAAGACAAGGCGCCGGTCACGGCGAATGTAGCACAAACAAAAAAACGCGGCAATCGAGGGAAAAAGGGCCGAGGCAAGCAAGCTGCCAAGGCTTCTCCAACGCCCGCAATGTAGTATAGCAGTTGAATTCGAAGTTAATTCAGTTAAATCTAACGCTAACAGTCGCTAAAAACTACCACCCACCGAGATCAATACTTCCTCTCGGTGTCGTCAAAGGTGATTTCGCGGGTGAGTTCGTCGAGAGGAGGATGACAGCGCGTTGTCGTGCCTTTCGACAGCTCTCCAACAGCTCGCTCATCGGGGTGTTGCCGAGCACGGGCGTGTGCATGGGCGTCCGAGGAGTGCTCCCTATATCCGGAGTCATCGCCAGCTGCGAAAACGCGTGTGATTCAGGCGTCGCTTGTTTCAAAGCTTCGTTTTCTCCATGGAGAACGTTCACTAACATTTCCAACTGTGCGATCCTCTCCGTCGCTGCGTCCAACTGTCTCTTAAGCTTGAGCTCAGCTTCGGTGGATTTTTCAAAGTTAACTGCAACTCTGTTCCGAATGCTTCTGGCCCGATTGGCATACTTGAGCGTGTTTAGCGTCTCGTCCGCGTTCGTGTCAGCTGGTGATACGCAAGCAAACATCACCGTTCGACTGTTACCTCCGAGCGAATCTTGCAGTAACCTCGTGAGCTTTGAATCTCGGTACGGCACGTGACCCCACTCGCGCCTATTCGCATCCGTCAACGCAGATATGCAGTTTGAAAGCGCGAGCAACCCCATATTAATCTGTACGCCTTCTTTGAAACGTTGACCTCTACTTTCATTGAGTGTCACGCGCTCAGAGCCGGCGAGATCCACCAGGTGAAGTTTTGCCAGTGTCGCCTTGGCATCGCCAACTTTTGTCTCGACGTTTATTGTCAATATCGCGTGTGAGCGACTCGACCGCACATTCATCGTACTCTCCGCCGTTGCTCTGCGAAGAATACCTTCCTCTAGCACGTCTAAACAACCTTGAACATCGCTCACTTGTACGATTCGAGCTCCGTTCAAGTACACACCTCCCTCTTTGGGATTTTCCCGAATCGTCACCGCCGTCGCCGTCGCCGTCGCTTCTGGATCCTCACTATCGAGCAATAAATCCCGAATTTCGTCCTTATAAATCTCTATGAACGAAGTACACACCTTAACCGTCGTCATCGCCTCGCAGTCGGCGATGCTCGCGAAGATCGTGTCAAAAACTCTTCGAGCCATGCCCGCGCCGGCGTTGTCGCCACCCATGCCCATCGTGTGCGTCTTCCCCGAACCCGTCTGTCCGTACGCCATGACGCTCCCATTATACCCTTGCAATACCCCACCCACTATTTCTTTTACGTGCGCGTCGTACGTCACCGCCAGCTCGTCTTCGTTTCCTCTCGAGACGCCGTCGTACGTAAACTGATGCCCGCTCTTCGTCGCCACGCTGTCCTCGGCGATGACCAGAGCCTCGCTCGATCCCAACGCGAGTTCGCGCGCTATGAGCGGTCGAACGACAGCGATGACTTTGACGCAATCACTCGTCGCGCTTCGCGTGGACATCGCGCTCGGCGACGACGAACGCTGCGACGCGGCATCGCCAGCCGTCGGTCGCGACGCGCGTCTCGGCGTCCTCGGCGCGCTCGGCAGAAAGGATTTCGACGGCGATGGGGCACCCACGGACGACGTCGTCGATCGATCTTCGCGCGCGTCGTCCATGACGTCGCCGCGGGGCGTGTCACGACGGCGCAGTGTGCGGCACTCGGACGCGAATTGTTGGATTATGTGTCATTTGTTTGGATTGGCGTTCGCGCGCGCGTCGAAGCGGTTCAAAGCGTGATTTGGAGATCTATTACCAGTGTCGACACTGAGAACTAAGGAAAACTACCGCGGATCGATGATTGACTAGTGTCTCCGATGCCGCGCGCGGTGAGGACGAAGTCTTTGGCTACTTTTTTGTTTTGTCGGCGTCCGCCTTTGCTCGCCTCGCTTCTTCCTCCGCGCGTTGCTGCGCGAGCACAGCCTGGGGATCGTGCAACTCGAAATTCCTTCGCGCGTCCTTCAATTTAGCGTTCATCTCCAACAACTCATCCACGCGAGCAAACTTTTTCCGATCGTTTCTGATGACGTACAGCAAGTCTTCCGTCTGCATGCGACCGCGTCGTTCCGCCACCTCCATCGCTCGATGCGCGACGTTGGTGAGATAATCCACCAGCATGTCCTCCATGAGCTCGATCGAATCTGGATCGGGTTCCTTCGCGTCACCGAATCCGTACATCATGTACGCCACTGTCGCGTCGACGGTCGCCCGCGCGTCAGTCTCGCGTTCGTTTCGCGCTTCGAGCGTTCGTTCGAGTCCATCGACCACCCCTCGCCGCGCGCTCGCTCGATCGGCCCGTCATCGCTCGCGTTCACCACGCACAATCTTTCGCGAACGCGCCGCGCTTCCTCGTGAACGCCTCGTCCTCGCCCTCGTGTTCCCGCTCGTCCTCCAGCTCCGCCGGTCCTCGTCCCGGTCGCGACGACGGAAAGCTCGCGTGCGTCGTCGTCTCCGTCGTTCGCGCGCGTTCGGCGACGTCCGCGGCGTTCGCTTTCGCGACGTGCACGGTCGTCGGCGCGCGCTCGGGCACGACGATCGGGAACGCGCTCATGATTCGACGCGATTCGACGCGATCGCGCGCGGGCGTCGTCGCGGTGTGCGGGACGCGGTCCGCGGACGAACGCGGGATTCGACGCACACCGCGACGACGCCGGCGCGCGCGCGAGCGAACGCGAGCGAACGCGAGCGGTCGCGGCGACGCCGGCGCGCGGTCGAGCTCGAGCGAGTCCGACGACGCCGCGCGGCGAGCGAACGAACGCGCGCGCGCGCGGCGGCTCCGCCATGGCGACGACGGGCGAGACGGACGACGGCGCGACGGCGCGACGACGAGGGGCGCGGACGATGCGAGTGGGTGATGTGGTGTTGATTGAGATCAACGAAGGCGAGCGAGCGACGTTCGCGACGCTCAAGGAGGGGAAGAGCGTGGACGTAGGGAAGAGACAAAAAGTACCCGTCGAGGCGCTGTTGGGGGCGCCGTTCGGGTCGCGGTACGAGATCGTGCATAACACCGGCGCGTGCGTGCGATTGGGCGCGGAGGGGGTGGATGATGATGTCGCGCATGGTTCGGCGCCGGTGGAGGACGAGCGGTCGAATAAGCACGTGTCGAATAAACACGAAGGCGCGCAACGGCTCACGGACGCCGACATCGCGGCGTTGAGGAGAGAGTTTACCGGCGAGGAGATGGTGGAAATCATAGCGGCCAATAGCAAGACTTTCGACGAAAAGACGGCGTTCGCGCAAGAAAAGTATCGAGCGAGAAAGATGAAGAAGCACATGACGAGAATTTTGGTGAGATTTCCGTCGCCGAGGCAAGTTTGCGAGCAGTACTTTTACAGCAATCCGTACAAGACATCGCACATGCGCTTCGACGCGCTCTCGATGTTGCTCAACGCGGGGAACGTGGGCGCACACGCGCAAACTTTAGTGTTAGACACGTGTGGTGGCATCGTCCTCGGAGCCGTCACCCACCGCATGGGAGGTATGGGGCGCATTTGCAACGGATTTATAGGCCAAAATCCAACCGCGATGGATGTGTTGCTGCAGATGAATTTGGAAGACGCACACTTCGATTGCATGCGACACGCGGCGCTTTCGAAGCTTATCGAGAGGCGAGAGGGAAGAATGGATGAAGATTCGAAGATGGATGAAGCGAATGGGTCAAAGGATGGCGAAAAACTGTCGACGACGGAGAAACAGGAGCGAAAGCACATGAAAGTCAAGTACGCCGCCGAAGACGACTTTGCCGACTTTGCCCGCCAGGGCTTCAGCTCACTCATCGTCTCCTCCCTTTCAATCGAGCCAAAATCTACGCTTGAACAATTGCTACCGCTGTGCGCGTCCTCAGCGTCGTTCGCTATATGGTTCAACGCCGCCCAACCTTTAGCCGAGGCGTTGCATCATCTGAGAAACACGAACACTGCGATTAATCTTTCCTTGGTCGAACCATTCATGCGAGCCCAGCAAGTACTGCCTGGGCGGACGCATCCCGTGATGACTACTGATGCTGGCTCAGGCGGGTGGATTTTGAGCGGCACCTACGTCGGTGTTGGCAATTCAGTACACGAAAACTCCAAGCCAGAGGCAGAGATGGCGGAGACAGCGAAGACGGCGGAGACGGCGACGCCAAAAGACGAATCGAACAAAAAGGCAAAATTGGAGGATGAGTGAATTTTATCGGTTCGGCTAGAATACTACAATAGCGAGAGAATCGCGGGCGACGTTCTCAAACTACTACTACCGCTATTTAATGCTACCCCTAGATGATAGACGAGTGTCCTCAACGCGAGAAGAACATCCAAACGATGAAAAGAATGAGCACCGTTGCGAACATCCCTCCATACACTAAGATGGCATCCAGTCTCTGTCGCCGATCAATGACTCGCAACAAACTCGATGACACGCCCATTTTGTCGAGCAAACTGAAGACCTTGCGCTTGACGTTTCGCAAGGTGGCGCTTTGTTCGCTCAAATTGCCAAGCACGCTCGCCCCTTGCTCGAGCAATTCATCCACCATCGAACCCGACCGCCGAACTGATTTCATCGAGCCAGATTCCGCGTCGTACTCTCCCACGAGCGAACGAAACCCCTCGTCGTCGGTCACTCTGCGCATTAAATCTTCGCGCTCCTTTTGTTCGTTTAACCGACGCTCCTCTCGCGACCCAAATCTATGCAACGACATCTCCAGATGATCCGTTTCCTCGATCACGTGTTCAACTTTTCTCTGTTTACGTTTCGAGTCGCGCGATATTCCCGTCAGTCGTTATGTTCGCATCGGCGCGCCGTCGTTCGTCGCGAGGGGCACCAAGCGTTTGCGACGTCGCCGAGAATTACACCAACGTCTCGTCTCTCATCCACATCACCGTCGCACCTTCCACGTATCGCTCTTCGCGATCGACGCCGTCATCGCCATCGCTCTCCACTGTCGCTCCATTTCGCTCGTAATCTTCTTCAGCTCTCCCATGCGCGTCCGCATCTCTCTCGCCAATCCATCGTTCACGCCGTGTCCGCGTCCCTCGTCGCGCTCGAGCTTGGACAATCCCTCGGTGACGTCGAAGCACAGGCGACGGGAGACGGCGTAGAGGTCTTCCAAGCTCGCCATGCTCGACGGCGTTCGCGAACGGGCGCGTGTCCACGACGCGCGCTGACGAGTGCGGCTCGGCGCATAAAGTGTCGTTCCCAGCGCGGATAGCGATGCGCGGCGAGGCGCGGCGAGGCGAGGACGACGGCGCCACACGCCCGCGCGCGCGAGCGACCGCGAGCTCGGACGACGCGGACGAACGCGTGGACGCGGACGAACGCGCGAGGACGTCGACGAACGCGCCGAACGCTCGATAAAAGAACGCGAGCGTCATGGTTTTCACCCTGACCGCCGCCCAGCGAGAAGATCTCGTCGCGCGCGTGGATGCGTCGCTGAGCGCGATTGGATTCCATTGTCACGGAAAGACGGATCAATTAAACGCTCGAGCGAAGGCCGAGGAGATCGAACAGCGCGCGTTCAGCGCCGCGGACGTGTCTTCGAGCACGACGAGTGGGGACAGACCTCTGATCGAAGTCATGCGCTTGTACGTCAAGAAGGCGGCTGAGCTCATGAAGGAAGTCGTCGAATCTGGAGCGCAGGAAGGCGACGGCGACGCCGCTGGTGACGTGGAGATGGATGGTGATGAATTCGACGTCGGTAAAACGAGTAAGGATCGGGAATTCTACACCCAACAGCGCGCGGAACAAGTGTTGGCGCCGTTGTTGAATAAAGGCGCTTCGTACTCCAAGGTTCGACTGAGCACGAAGAGTTTCGGTATCGATGCCGCCAAGGTGGCGAGCCGAGCTTTTGTGAATTTGGCGTCAACGTTGAAGGAAGTGGACTTAAGCGACACCATCGCGGGGCGTCCCGAAGTCGAAGCATTGAAGGCAATGGAAATTTTCAGCGAGGGCTTGCTCGCGGCCAAGTTGACGTCGGTGGATTTGAGCGATAACGCGTTTGGTGAAAAGGGTGTTCGTGCGTGCACGAAGCTTCTTCAAGGACAAACCGAGTTGACTTCTATCGCGTTTTTGAACAACGGAATCTCTGAACAGGCTGCGCGTGCCATTCTTGAACTGCTTGCGTGCCCAGAAAAGCTCACTCGTTTCCATTTAGACAAGAACATGACGGGCAACGAAGGCACCGTGCACATCGCCGCCATCGTCGCGAAAGCGACAGGTATGAAGGATTTCAAGATGGCGGGTTCTCGTTTCTTCTGCGAGGGCGCGATTATGCTTGCTGAGGCGCTTTCGCACGGGAATTCTCTGGAGAGACTCGACTTGAACGATAACAACGTCAACGAGGAGGGCGCAGAAGCGCTCGTCAAAGTGTTGCCAAAGCATCCGAACCTTCAGTTCTTGAACCTCGAAGCGACGGCATTAGGACCGGACATGGGTGGAACTCTTCTCATGGCCGTAGCCAAGGGTTGCCCGAAGCTCGAAGTTCTCCACGTTAGCAGTAATGACTTTGAGCGAGAAGGCGCAGAAGCCGTCGCCCACGCCATCGCAGAGATGAAAAACCTCAAGGTTTTGACAATCGGTGATAACATACTTGGTGACTATGGGTTTACGCAAGTGTGCATAGCTTTGAGTCAATCGAACGCGCCTCTCGTGAGACTCGATGCGAGCTGCAACGAACTCCAAAAGTCAGGCGCCATCGCGGCGGCGCAACTCGCGGCGAGCAAGCCAGGATTTGAGCATCTCAACCTCGACGGTAACATGATTCCTGAAGACACCGTGGAAGAAATTCGCGCTATTTTGTCGGCGGCCGGTATCGAACACGCACTCGCACCGATGGAAGATAACGATCCCGAGGGTGAGGCGGATGATGAAGAAGCGGGCGCCGATATTGGAGATATGCTCTCTACTCTTGCCTCGCGCTGGAAGCTCTAAATTTGTCGTTGTCATGACATTCATCATCTACTAAAAACTCTAAATCATGCAGCTGTACTCATCGCATCGTCCTCCATGTACTCAATCAGCGCGTCAGGAACCATAAGGACAGGAACATGCGCGTATTGAAGAATGTATTGCGCCGTGCTGCCAATGATGTTCCTCGACAGAACTGCTCGTCGTGTTCGGTTGCCGATGACGAGTAAATCAATGGCCTTGCTAGACATGCGCTCGTCCACGTGCTCTAAAACTTTTTCTCGTATGTCACCGGTGAAATCGAGTAGTACGCTGTCGAGTTGATTTTCATCGTCTAAAAACGTCTTGAGCTCCTCGCGAATCTCCTCCAGCTCTGCAGAGACGCGAGCGAGTGTAGAGGCGTTTTCGTCAGCCGCGCAGTGCACGATTTGCACGATATCGGTCTTTCGCATTATTTCTCTCATGACGTAGTGTACGAGCGATTTGACGTGCGCGCCGTCGACTGCGATGCATATCGATCGACCGCAGCCGAACTCCTTGCCTTCTTCTCGCAACCCGAGATACGCTGATCCTACGGTGTCCTCGCGCAAATCGGAAACGTCTTTGAACAAGCGCGTGCGTATCAACAACACAGGATGAGAATCAATTTTCGCCGTGACATCACTGCTTACAGATCCCATCAAGAATCGAGGAATAATGCTCGGCGTGTGATGCCGCGATCCCAACACGAGCATGGCGTGTCTCGGGGCGTCGTATCTCATGTAATCGAGAATGCTTTTTGAGATTCCAATGTTGGTTTGCAGCAGAACGACTTCGTGGTGCGGATACTTGTTCCGACGCAACGAACGCCAAACGTCGTACGGTAAAAAGCGAGACGAATCTTCCAGGCTGATGTACCTATACGACGTGAGCTCGAGTTTCGCGGGGTCTCGCACTGTTTCGATGTGCAACAGCGTCAAGTTGATGGAGCTTGGATCGAGAAGAAGCCATTTTTCCAGCCATCTCCAGCACGCCTTGTCGTGAATTTGGTATCCAAAATCGAACGCAACGACGACTGTCAACCGAGATTCGTCGAAACCTGCCATTTGAGGCAGTTGGTGCACGGTCAGACGGTCGTCGAGCATCGCGTTGTGAAGACGTAAAGCTCGAGCATTGCGTCGTCGTCGTCGTCGTCGTCGTCGTCG
>TARA_B110000003_G_scaffold115790_1_pt1 | contig 23210 bp, 24 predicted proteins | sample TARA_B110000003 | Tara Oceans TARA_B110000003 (sample SAMEA4396424) | marine metagenome | biome: Westerlies Biome; feature: [SRF] surface water layer (ENVO:00010504); material: water (ENVO:00002006), including particulate matter (ENVO:01000060) such as... | depth 5 m
AATCTATCTAAATCTTCTCTTGAAAGATTCCATTTATCAGCTACAAGCTCTGCACCTGTAAATTGTGAAAAGAAGACTCCAGGATATCGTGCCTTCATTCCTTCAGAATCAAATGGCAAACCATGTCCAGCGTTATATCCATCTGTTACAGCTGCTCCAATCGGAACCATAGACATCACCTCAACGCCGCCACCAATAACTATATCTTGAGTACCAGACATAACAGCTTGTATAGCAAAATGTATTGCTTGTTGAGAAGAGCCGCATTGCCTATCAACCGATGTTCCAGGAACTGATTCCGGAAAAGAAGATGATAAAACTGCATTTCTGGCAATATTGCCTGACTGAGCACCAACTTGATCAACGCAACCAAAAATTACATCATCTACAAGAGCTGGGTCCATATCCAATCTTGTTACGAGCTCATCTAAAACCTTTGCTCCTAAGTCTGCTGGATGCCATAAACTAAGTCTGCCATCCCTTTTTCCACCAGCAGTTCTAACTGCCTCTACAATGTATGCTTTCTCTGCCATAAAAAAATCCCTACTAATATAAATTAACAGGGATTATTGTAGCAAAAAAAATTATTTTGATTTACTTGCGATGTAAGAAGACCTTATTTCTTTAACAAGCTTATCTTTAACCTTAGCATTTTCTTTTAGAAATACACTTGCTTTTGTTTTACCTTGGCCGATGGTCTCACCATCAAGCTTATAAAACGCTCCAGATTTTTCAACTAATCCAAGTTTGTTACCATAATCTAGTATTTCACCTTCTTGATTAATTCCAAGGCCATACATTATTTGAAATTCAGCTTGTTTGAATGGAGGAGATACCTTATTTTTTACCACTTTGACTCTTGTCTCATTTCCTGTGACTTCATCCCCTTCTTTTACTGCTCCTATTCTTCTTATGTCTAACCTTACAGATGAATAAAATTTTAATGCATTTCCACCTGTGGTAGTTTCAGGACTTCCAAACATTACACCAATCTTCATTCTTATTTGATTGATAAAGACAACTGTTGCACCAGATCTCTGAATGTTTCCTGTTATTTTCCTTAGTGCCTGTGACATCAGTCTCGCTTGAAGACCAACATGATGGTCTCCCATCTCTCCTTCTATTTCTGCTCTTGGTACTAACGCTGCAACAGAATCTATAATTACAAGATCTACACTTTTTGACTTTACTAGCATATCCGCAACCTCAAGTGCCTGTTCGCCAGTATCAGGTTGTGATAAAAGCAGTTCGTCTACGTTAACGCCTAATTTTTCAGCGTATTGAGGATCTAGCGCATGTTCGGCGTCAATAAATGCACATGTGCCGCCCGCTTTTTGACATTGCGCAATAATTTGAAGTGTTAATGTTGTTTTACCAGAAGATTCTGGTCCATATATCTCGGTTACTCTACCTTTTGGTATACCGCCTATTCCCAAAGCTATATCCAAACCAAGAGATCCAGTCGAAATGGATGGGATATCAAGATTTTCTTTATCCCCCATGCGCATAACTGTTCCTTTACCAAAATGGTTATCTATATCTGCAAGGGTGTCCTTTAATGACTTTGAACTTGTATCTTTTGATTTAGGCATGATTGTCTCCTTAAATTACTGTATGTTTATACAGTATAAAGTATATTTATATTTTTTTAAACAGTTTTATGTAAATTTAAATTTTAGTACGCTAAAATTCAAACCTCTCAAACAATTATGACATACGTAGTAACAGAATCATGCATTAAATGTAAATACACAGATTGTGTAGAAGTTTGTCCTGTTGATTGTTTTTATGAAGGTCCTGAATTCTTAGTAATTGATCCTGATGAGTGCATCGATTGTGGTTTATGTGTACCTGAATGCCCTATCGAAGCAATTTATCCTGACGATGAATTGCCTCCAGATCAGATTGAATTCATAGAGATTAATGTGAAGTTATCCGAGGTATACGAAAATATAACTGAATCCAAAGAGCCTCTGGCAGAAGCTGAAAAATATAAAGATATAAAAAATAAGAAACAGTTCTTATAAAAAATTATTAATTCCAGCAGCAAAAATTAAGCCACCAAAAAATACTAATATTGATTTTCCATATTTAGAATATGCCTTATTGATAAATCTTGGCATTATTGTAACTGCTAATAACATACCAATTCCAAAAGGAAATAAAACTTCTAGATTAAAATTAGAAATACTTCCTATTATTAATGGATAGGCTCCGACAGACAATAAGAATGCACTTCCTGATATCCCTGGAAAAAGTAAAAACGAGCATGCCACAAAACCAAAAACAAGCAGTGTGAATGGATATGGTTCTTGGTAAGGATATCCTGAAATATAAAATCCACTTAAAGATAAACCTATTAAAATTGCTAAAAATAAATTTAAATAAAAACTTTTTCCTTTATTAATATTTTCGTTTAAATATGTATTTGTTACTAAATAGATTCCATATCCGATCATAAGTAGTGATATTAGTAAATTAAATAAATTGGTGAAATTTTCATATAGGAAATTAATTAATGAAGAGAATACAAATACACTTAATATCATTCCTAATAGAAGAGGAATTATCAAATTGAATTCTTTAAATTTTCTTAAGAAGGTTAATATCTTTTCATATACACCAAACATTAATGCAACAGTTGCGCCTGATATTCCAGGTAATAATTCAGACAACCCAATAAAAATACCTGCAATGAAATATCTAATTTTCTCATTCATACATCATTACCATCATCTGATTTACCAGCCAACATTGGAACAAAAGAAACTTCATCATAAAAGCTTTCTTCAATCTCATCATTTTCACATTTCTTTATAACATTCAATTTTTGAGATGTGCCTCCAACAGGCAATACTAACCTAGCATCGTTTTTTAAAATTGAAACTAAGTCCCTAGGATATTCCCTGGGAGCTGCAGCGCATAAAATTCCATCATATTTTATTGTGCTGTCCCAGTCTTGATATCCATCACCAAATTTAAATATCACATTATTAATTTTTAATTTGGACATATTGTCTCTTGATTTTTGAACTAATGGTTTAATTCTTTCAATTGAATCAACTTTTTCACTAAAAAATGACAATACAGCTGATTGATAACCACATCCAGAACCAATCTCTAAAACCTTATCAAAAATCTTCCCTCTAGAATTGGTATGGGAAATCAATAGCTCTGTCATTTTTGCAACAATATATGGCTGAGAAATAGTTTGCTTATAACCAATAGTCAAAGATCTGTTCTCATATGCTCTGGACCACAGCGCTTCATCAAGAAAAATATGTCTTGGTACCTGAGATATTGCATCAAGCACCCTGAAATCTTTTATACCAAGATCTAAGAGATTTTCAATTAACTCCTCTCGAACTCTTCTGAATGTAAAGCCTGAATTACTCATTAATTAATTCTGTTACTTCATGAATAAAATTTTCTGAATTAAGACTGTAATCAAGAACTGAAAAAGAAACATATCCATTTTTAATTGCTTCTGCATCAGTAACAAAAGAATTTTCTTTTATTGGTTCACCTGAAAGATTGTATCTATATTTATATGAATCAACACTTGCCGATTCTGATTCTAACTTTATAGGTCTTGCTGGGATATCTCTTCGTGAGATAGCAGTAGCTTGTATTCCCTTATATTCATCTTCTCGAATGTCAGGGAAATTTATATTAATTACTTTTCCTTGAAAAATATTTTTAGATTGTACGATTTGTTCAATTATTTCTAAGGACTTATTGGATATAAAATCTATATCTTTTGCATCGTAAGAGGCTACAGATATTGCTATTGGAGGAAATTTTAAGTTTCTGCCGCCCACTGCTGCTCCAACGGTTCCTGAATACAACACATCATTTCCAATATTTGCACCATGGTTGATGCCGGATACCACAATATCGAACTCAAAATCTACAATGCTAAGAAGGCCCAAGTATGAACAATCTGCTGGTGTTCCATCAACCGCATAAATCTTTTCATCTATTTTAAATACTTCAATTTCATTTAAATATGAAATGGCGGCACTCATTCCACTGCAATTATTTTTAGGAGCAACAATCCAAACATCATGATCTTCAGAAAGCTTTTTGTAGAGGCTTTTTATATTTGCTGCATCATACCCATCATCATTAGTTAATAATATTTTCATTTTTTATCTCTTAAATTTACTAAACTTTGAACAGCGATTGCTTTATTTTTCCCAATAATTCCTATTTGTTCAGAGGTGGTAGCTTTTAAACCAATTTTGCTAACTGGTATTTCTAGTATAGTGGATAGGCTTTTCAAAATATTATTTCTATGAGGATTAATTTTAGGTTCTTCGCAAATAATTGTGGTGTCTATATTATAAATCTCAAGATTTAAGTCATTTAATTTTTCAAGACAAAAGCTGATAATTTCTGAGCTATCTAAGTTTTTATTTTTATCATCTTGATCTGAAAAATATTTCCCAATATCACCAAGACCTGAAGCTCCTAGAATTGAATCAGCTATAGAGTGAAGTAATACATCGCCATCTGAATGGGCTATTATTTTGTAATCACATTTAATACTGTATCCTCCTAGTATCATTCCAGAGCCATCTTCATACTTATGAAGATCAAAACCAATTCCAGATCTTGTTAAAAATTTATTTAAAATTTGTAAATCCTCAGGCTCAGTTACCTTTATATTTGATCTTCTTCCTTTAATCTTAGAAGTCTTTAAATTTGAATATTCGATTGCAAAAGACTCATCTGGACATTCTATATTTTCATCAATGCATTTCTTTAAAGATAATTTAAGATCATTAAATTTTGATATTTGTGGCGTTTGAACTAGGTGAAAGTTATCTTTATCTTTGGTTTGAATTTCTTTAATTGAGTCATAAACTGGAGTATAAAGATAAGAGCAACTTGATCCAGATTCTTTAATATCTTGCAATAAATTCAAAATGTCATCCTCAACAACATTTGGACGCGCTGCGTCATGCGTCAAGACATATTCATATTCATCATTTACATGCTTAAGAGCATTGAACACAGATTCCTGTCTAGTTTCTCCACCGAAGATACATTCAATTTTTTCTGAATTATAAAAATCTTGATTTTTTATTTCCAGATCATCCTTGGAAATTGCAAGAATTACTTTGGACACATTTTCTGAATTAACAAAAGGTCTTACAGATCTCTCAATAACTGTTTTTCCATTTACTTGACTATATTGTTTGGGAATATTGCCACCAAATCGTTTGCCAACTCCAGCAGCTGCAATAACAACTAACAAATTATTCATCTGCATCATCCTTTTTATTTTCTTCCTTGAAAGAAATAAATTCCTCATCTTGATATGTGAGATTCAATTTTTCTCTTGCAAAGTTTTCAACATGATCATTGGAATTTTGAGCATTTTTAATTTCATATTCAAGAATTTTATTTTGTCTTTTTAATTCTTCGTTCTTTATTTCTTGGATCTTGTTATCTTCGACTAGCTCAGCTCTTTTAGAGTAACTATTTTCACCAAAAAAAATACTTTTAGATAAAAGAATTACAATTAAAATTAAAAAAACTGTAAGTAAATAGTAAAGCTTATTCATTTAAGCAAAATACTATTGCTTTCTTCTTCAATCCAAAGCAACCTATTATATTTTGCTACCCTGTCGGATCTGCAGGGGGCTCCGGTTTTGATTTGTCCAATTCCTAAACCTACTGCAAGGTCTGCAATGGTAGTGTCTTCAGTCTCCCCAGAACGGTGTGAAATAATAGATTTAAAATTATTTTGATTGGCATAATGAATAGTTTCGATGGTTTCAGTTATTGAACCAACTTGATTAAATTTAATCAATATTGAATTAGCCATTTCCTTACTAATACCATCTTTAAGAATTTTTTTGTTTGTAACAAATAAATCATCTCCAACAAGCTGACAGTTTGGTCCCAGCCTATCTGTAAGTATTTTCCATCCCTCAATATCATTTTCATCCATGCCATCTTCAATAGATACAATAGGATAATTTTTAGTTAAATCATCAAGGTAATCTACAAACGCGGAAGATGTAAGCTTTTCGTTTTCACCTTTTAAAATATATTCTTTGCCATTAAAAAATTCGCTTGCTGCGCAGTCAAGAGCAATATTTACGTCTTCGCCAGGAACTAGTCCAGTCTCTTTAATAGCATCAACAATCAATTTTAATGCCTCTTTATTTGATTCTAAATTTGGAGCAAAACCACCTTCGTCACCAACTGATGTGGAATGATTATTTTTTTGAAGTATTTTTTTTAGATTATGATAGATTTCTGTAGCCCATCGCATTACCTCAGTGAAATTTTTTGCACCACTGGGGATAATCATAAATTCTTGTATATCTATATTATTATCAGCATGTTCTCCACCATTAAGAATATTAAACATGGGCAAAGGCATAGAATGTGTTGCAGAGTCACTTGTAATGTCTTTATAAACTCTTGAGAAATGTTCATATAATGGAATTTTGTTAGCTTTTGCAGCAACATGAGCAACAGAAAGAGATATTGCTAAAATTGCATTTGCCCCAAATTTTGATTTATCTTCAGTGTTATCAAATGATATCAATGATTCATCGATTTCTTTTTGATTATTTGGATCTTTACCAATAACAAGAGATGACAATGTATTGTTAATATTATTAATAGCCTTCGTTACGCTTTTGCCATGATAAGAGATATCATTATCGCGAAGCTCAAGCGCCTCTTTTGAACCAGTAGATGCCCCGCTTGGAACCATTGCTGACGCTGAAGTCCCATCTTCTAGAGTTACCTTGCATGATATGGTTGGTACACCTCTTGAATCAAATACTTGAATGGCATTTATTGAAGATATTTTTTGCATTTTTTAGGTAATTTGAAAATCTTTTTGATTTTTCACAAATTCATCTAATTCTTTGATTTGTTTCAAAAATTCTTCTAAGACTGATAAAGGAAGTGCGCATGGTCCATCACATTTAGCTTCATCTGGATTAGGATGGGCCTCTAAAAATAATCCAGCAATTGATTGTGATATTCCAGCTTTAGCTAAACTTAAAACAAACTCTCTTCTGCCACCAGTTGCACTTCCCAAACCACCAGGCAGCTGAAGTGAATGAGTAACATCAAATATTACAGGTTTAGCAAATTTTTTAAGAATTTGAAAATTTAAAGTATCGACAACCAAATTATTATATCCAAATGAATTACCACGCTCACATAGAGTTATTTTATTATTACCAGCAGATGTGCATTTCTCAACAATATTACTCATCTCTGGTGCAGATAAAAATTGAGGCTTTTTAAATTGTATTATTGAGTCTGTTTTTGCAGCAGCACTAACAAGATCAGTCTGTCTTGCAAGAAAGGCTGGAATTTGAATCACTTCACATATCTCACTTACAGTTTTAGCTTGATTAGGTTCGTGAATATCAGTTATAACTGGAACATCAAAATTTGTGGAAATCTCTTGAAGTATTTTAAGACCTTCATCCATTCCTGGACCTCTATAAGAATTGATAGAACTCCTGTTAGCTTTGTCAAAAGATCCTTTGAAAATGTAGTTAATATTCAATTTTTGAGTAATCTCTTTAAATTTCTCTGCAACTTGCATGGCCAAATCTCTCGATTCTAAAACATTCATTCCCCCCATGAGAACCATAGAGTCTTTATTATCAATGTTGAAGTTTCTTAATTTCATTTTATTTTGATATTGTACTTTTAATATAGCTATTAAAGATAGGATGTCCATCTCTAGGATTTGAAGTAAATTCAGGATGGAATTGGCAAGCTAAAAACCATTTATGATTTGGAATTTCAATCATCTCAACTAGCTTACCATCAATTGAAGTACCTACTACATCAAGACCTTTATTAATCATTTCTTCTTTAAACATAGGATTCACTTCATATCGATGTCTATGTCTTTCAATGATCTCAAGTTTTTTGTACATTTTATAAGAATTTGAATTCTTTTTAAGAATGCATCTCTGACCACCAAGTCGCATCGTCCCCCCAAGATCAGAGTCTTTGTTTCTTTTTTCTTTTTTACCAGATATGTCACTCCATTCGGTGATAAGACCAATCACAGGATATTTAGTTTTTTGATTGAATTCTGTACTATTTGCTCCTTTTAAATTTAGTACATTTCTAGCATATTCAATAATAGCAACTTGCATACCCAAACATATTCCCAAATATGGAATATCGTTTTCTCTAGAATATTTGCAGGCAAGAATCATTCCTTCCACACCCCTTTCTCCAAATCCTCCTGGGACTAGTATTGCATCAGATTTTTTTAAATTTTTTGCCACATTTTTTGTAGTAAGGTTTTCAGCTTCAACAAAATTTATATTCACTTTAGTCTTATTTTTAATACCTGCGTGTTCTAAAGCTTCATTAATAGATTTATATGAATCCTTAAGTTCTGTGTATTTACCAACAAACGAAACATTAATTTCCTTCTCAGGAAGCAGTTTTGCTTTAACAACTCTTTTCCAATCGTTTAATTGTGGATTTTTTGATTGAATCCTTAATTTATCAATAATGGTTTTATCAACCTTTTGCTTATTTAGTAACAATGGTATTGAATAAACTGTATCCACATCATGCATAGAAATAACACTCTTGTTGGGAACTGAACAAAAAAGCGCTATTTTACTTTTTTCGTCTTTTGGCAATTCTTTATCAGATCTGCAAATTAAAACATCTGGACTGATTCCTAGAGATCTTAATTCTTTTACAGAATGTTGAGTTGGTTTTGTTTTAAGTTCGCCTGAGGCATTTATGAAAGGCACAAGAGTTAAATGCACAAATGCCCATGATGAGTTTGGTAGCTCAAGCGCCATTTGTCTTAATGCCTCTACAAAAGGTTGACTTTCAATATCACCAACAGTTCCACCAACCTCAACAATTGCTATGTCTTTATTCTGTCCCCCGGCTTTAATTCTTTTCTTAATTTCATTTGTTATATGAGGTATAACTTGAACTGTTCCTCCGAGATACTTTCCTTTCCTCTCATTTCTAATTACAGTTTCATACACCTTGCCGGCGGTAAAATTATTTTTTTTTGAGGCTTCGAATCTAACAAATCTCTCATAATGTCCAAGATCAAGGTCTGTTTCGGTTCCATCATTGGTTACAAATACCTCGCCATGCTGAAATGGGCTCATTGTTCCTGGATCAACATTAATATATGGATCAACCTTTACTAATGAAACTGATAAACCTCTTGATTCGAGAAGTGCTCCAATAGAAGCGGCAGCAATACCTTTACCGAGGGATGAAACCACTCCTCCAGTAATAAAAATGTATTTAGTTTTGGCCATCATTAAAGTGAGTCATGATGGGATATTAGAATAACAGATAACAAAAGATTGTTAAACAATATTTTATTTTATGTTGATAGAAATATTTTTTTTACTCTAGATTTAATACCTGTCATAAAATAATATGAAATTAATTTATTTGATTTTGCAATTTCTGAGATTGGCAACTCAGGTGAAAAAAATTCGCACCAATCACCCACAGCACAATCTTTAATATGTGATACATCTATAGTGGTTAAATCCATGCTAACCCTTCCAAAAACTTCAGCAATTTTGTTGTTTATCATTACTTTTGTTCCATCTTCAATAGCCAATGGCAATCCATCAGCATAGCCAAGGTAGACAGATGCAATCAGCATCTTTTCTGTTGCTTTAGCTCTTCCATCATATCCCACTTCTTGACCTGGTTTTATCTGTCTAAGATTTACAATTGGCGATCTTAAAGTCATTGCTGTTAAAATTTCTTTATTTTTGAAATAGCCGCCATAAATACCAATACCGCACCTTACCCAATCATAAGATTTATCAGGGAAATTCATAATACAGCCTGTATTGGCAATACTTTTCTCAACGTTCTCATGCATTTTTTTTGTTAAATCTTCAAATGCTTTGAATTGTTCATGATTAGAAATAGACTCTTTATCATTTGAGGCAGCAAGATGAGTCATTAACACAAATTTTTTATCAAACAGATGTTCGTTGTAAATATCTATAAAATCATCAATTTCAAACCCTAGTCTATTCATGCCTGTATTTACTTTGAACCACAGATTTTTAAAATAATTATTTTCTTCAAAAATTTTAAATTGATCGTGATTATGCACGACAACATCTAAATTGAATTTTTTTGCGGTTATAAATTCTTCCTGAGAGTAAATTCCCTGCATCAAAAGAACTTTTTTCTTAGATAGATTTCTAATTTTTATTGCTTCATTAATTCTTACAACACCATAACCCTCCACGAGATCATCGATGCTTTTCGTTACGCTCTCAAGGTTATGTCCATAGGCATCTGACTTAATAACTGCCATAAATTTTGATTCATTCTGAAGTCTTGATTTTATATAGGAAATATTTTTTCTAAGAAGATTTGAGTCAATAATTAATTCTGAATTTATTGCTGTCATTCAAAAGAATCGTAATAACTATCATTAGAAAAATTTTCAAATCTTGTAAATTCTTTTAAGAATGTCAGATTTACAGTTCCAATTGGGCCATTCCTTTGTTTTCCAATTATTATCTCAGCTTTATTACCTTGTTCAGAATCTTCGTTATATACCTCATCTCGATAAATGAATAGTATTACGTCAGCGTCCTGTTCGATTGCACCTGAGTCTCTTAAATCTGCCATAATTGGTCTTTTATTTGGCCTCTGTTCCACAGCTCTATTCAGCTGTGATAAAGCAATTACCGGTACATTTAGTTCTTTTGCTAAGGATTTTAACGATCTGGATATTTCAGATATTTGATTAACCCTATTCTCGGTAGATAGAGGAAGTTGCATTAATTGAAGATAATCAACGACTATTAAAGATAGTCCATTTTCTTCAGACCTTGCAAGTCGTCGAGCTTTGGCTCTGAGTTCCATAGGAGATAATAATGAGCTGTCATCAATCCATAATGGCATATTTTTTAATTTTTCACTTTGTTGTAATAGGATTTTTAGCTCATCATCTTTCAACATACCAGACCTTACATTTTGTTGATTTATTTTTGTCATACCTGACAATAATCTGGTTGTTAAAGATTCGCCTGGCATTTCTAAACTGAAAATAAGAACTGCGCCATTAGAATCTTCATCTAACAAAACATTTTCAGCAATATTCATTGCTAAGGAGGTTTTGCCCATACTTGGTCTTCCTGCAACTACGATTAAGTCACCTCTTTGAATACCTTGTAACTTATTATCTAAATCTTTGAACCCCGTAGAATCTCCTATAAGACCACCTGATTTATTTGAAAGCTCATAAAGCCTATCCATCGTATCTGGAATAAGTTTACGCATAGATTTAAGATTTTGATCGTTTTGATTTGTTTCATCATTTAAAGCAAAAATCATGCTTTCAGCTTTATCTAACAGGGATGCTCCCTCTTGTCCTTGAGGGTTTGATATCAATTCTGATATTTCAGAATTGGCTTTCATAAGTTTTCGAGTAATTGATCTTTGTCTTATTATTTCTGCATAAGCTTCTAAATTAGCCGCTGAAGGTGTTGAAGTGGCAAGTTCAATTAGATAATCTTTACCGCCAATCTTATTAAGAGAATTTTTATTATCTAATTTCTCAGATACGGTTAGTGGATCAAGAGGTTTATTTTCTTCAATGAGCTCAGCCATTGATTGAAAAATAATTTGATGATCTTTTCCATCAAAATCATTTTCTTTAATGACTTGAATCACAGTATCAAATCTGTGAGTTTCCAGCATGAGTCCGCCTAATACAGCTCTTTCTGCTTCTCTAGTTTGTTCGTTTTGATTAGTAGCAATATCAGACATTGGGATATGATTTTTACATCATATTTAAAAATATACAACTACTCTGGTGATACTTTTACTATAACTTCAATACTTACTTCTGGATGAACGCTTATTGTAATATTGTATTCGCCTGTTTCTTTTAGAGGCCCATCTGGTAATTGCACTTCACTCTTATCTATTTGTATTTCTTTATTGATGAATGCTTCTGAAATTTCTCTAGTTCCAACCGAACCATAAAGAGCTCCCTCTTCAGTCACCGGAACCATAATTTCACATTCTGAGCCCTCTAATTCCTTTGCTCTAGCCTCTGCTTGAGTGAGAATATCAGCTGACATAGCAGCTAACTCATCTTTTTTTGACTCAACTTCAGATATGTTCTTATCGCTTGCAAAAGCAGCCTTCTTTTGAGGTATAAGAAAGTTTCTTGCATAACCAGAATTAACATCAACAATGTCTCCAATTTCACCAAGTCTTTGAATTTTATCAAGTAATATAATTTTCATGATCTATTTATGCATATCCGTATATGGTATTAAAGCTAAGAATCGAGCAATTTTAATATATTTTGTTAATTTTCTCTGATTTGATGCGGTTACTCCAGTAACTCTTGCAGGAATAATTTTGCCTGTTTCTGTAATAAATTGTTTTAGTATATTTACATCCGTATAGTTAAAGTTTTTGGGTAGTTCGTATTTACTCATCTTTGTCTTCCTTCTCTTCGATTTTATCATCCTCTTTTGATTCAGAATCTTCAGGCTTTACATCTTTGTTATTATCAAGATTTTCTTTTTTATCTTCTTTAGGTTGTTTTACTTTTGGTTCTTTTTCAACAACATCCTCAGCTTCATTTTTTTTATTTTTGGAATCTAGTAAAAGCTGTGAGTCTTCTCCTGAATGATTTTTAACTGAGACAAAAAGATGTCTAATAATTGACTCATCATATTTTATTTTATTTTCAATTTCGATGAGTTTAGAAGGATCTCCTTCGATGTTAAATAGTAAGTAATGTCCTTTATTATGATTATTTATTGAATAAGAAAGTTGTCTTCTTCCAACATCTTCCTGCTTTGAAATTTTGAAAGTATTAGCTTCTAATAACTTTTTAAAATCTTTTATAAAGTCATCTGCCTTAGAAGAAAGGTTTGGGTTTAAAATTATTACTGCTTCGTATTTTTTCATTATTATCCTTATGGTTATAGATTTTTACACAAGTAAAAACCAAGGAAAATGCATTCTAATTGAATTAGTTTACTTTATCAATACTCGCTTTTGACTATGCGAATTAACTTTGAAAAAAAGCTTTGATTTTGCTCTGACAACATTTCATGATTCATTTGCTTATATCCATGCTCGATTAGACCAATTGATGTTGCATATATTGGATTTTGTAAAATAGTTTCCATACCTTTAAACTTTGATGGAATTCCTAGTCTTACAGATGTTTGGAATATTGATTCAGCTAGTTCTACAACTCCCTCCATTTTAGAAGTTCCACCTGTAAAAACTATGCCAGCTGATATCTTATCTTCAAATCCATTTCTGGAGATTTCAGCTTTAACTAAATCAAATAATTCTGAATATCTGGGTTGAATAATGTCAGCAAGCGCGCTCCTTGAAAGTTCTCTTGGAGGTCTTCCGCCTACAGCTAATACCTCAACTGTCTCATCATCTCTAGTAAATTCAGAAACTGCACATCCATGTTTTTGCTTAATATCTTCAGCTTGAGGAGTTGGGGTCCTTAAAGCTTGAGCAATATCGCTAGTTACCTGATCACCTGCGATTGGAATAACTCCTGTAAAAACAATTGAACCAGAATTAAAGATTGCAATATCTGTGGTGCCTCCTCCAATGTCAACAAGACATACTCCTAATTCTTTTTCGTCTTCAGATAAAATTGAGTGCGAACTAGCTAGTTGCTCTAAAACAAAACCATCTACAGCTAAACCACAGTTTTTAATACATTTCTCTATATTTTTAATTGCGCTGTTTGCGCAAGTTACAAGATGAACTTTTGCTTCTAATCTAACACCTGACATGCCAAGAGGATCTAAACTAACTTCTTGATCATCTATAACAAAAGACTGAGGAAGGACATGTAAAACATTTTGATCAGATGGAATAGATACTGCTTGAGCAGATTCAATAACTCTATCAATATCAAATGATGAAACCTCATTATCTTTAATTCCAACAGCTCCTTGCGAATTCAAGCTCTTAATATGATTACCTGCAATTCCTACATATACGGATTTGATTTTGTCTTCAATCATAGATTGAGCTTGATCAACTGCTTTACTAATTGCATCTGTAGTTGCGTCTATATTTACAACCACGCCCTTTTTCAGGCCACTAGACGGATAAGCCCCCAAAGCAACTATTTCTAAATTTTTTTCACTATTGTATTTACCAACAATACAGACAACTTTCGAAGTACCAATATCAAGCCCAACAATCATATTAGAATTTTTACCATTATTTGCCATAATTCAACGCAACTCCATCTTTATATCTCATATCTATGATACTAGGTATTTTTCCATTGTCGTATAAATAATTTAAAGTATCTCCGAAAATTTTAACTCTTTTTTTTGAAATATCTTTTCCAAATCTAATTAATGTCGAATCGGTTATTACGTCCCACCCTGTGATGAGGCTATAGTCTATTCTATCAATTTTGAAATTAATCAGTTCACTGCTCTGAACTAATTTCATTAAAAAAATAATGCTTTCAAGGTCTTGAATATCTCCATTGACCTCAATTAATTTTTTGCTTGATTGATCATATTTAAATCTTATTAAGTCTTTATCATAGAAATATTCTTGATTTAAAATAAATAATGGTTCTCTGTTTTTTATACTTATAAAAATCTCTTTTTTCATTGGCTTAAAGATAATTGAATAATCCTGAATCCAATCCTGCTTTTCTATGATTCTTTGGATGCCACGTCTTGAATACTCATTCTTAATATCATTGATAAGATATTTTTGAGATTCATACTCATACCCTGATTCATAATTTATATTAATTTTATATTGTGCAAATAATCCTGAAGAAAATAATAAAAATATTAAAGGAATGATTTTATTATAGAGATGCATCAATAATTTTTTGTACAACTTGATTGTAAGTTAAACCAACAAGGCTACCTGATTTAGGAACATTACTATGACTTGTCATACCAGGAACTGTATTGATTTCAATTACATAAAAGTTTTTTTCTTTATCTTGTAATAAATCTACTCTTGCCCATCCATTACAACCTAATGCCACAAATGCATCCAAAGAAATTGATTTAATTTTATCTAACTCACTTGCAGTCAATTGCGCTTCTATATGAAGAGTCTCATTTGAAATATATTTAGCATCATAGTCATAAAATTCATTTGTTGTAATTATTTCTATTGGTGGATAACATTCTTTATTAATTATAGTTACTGTGAGTTCTCTTCCTTCAATATATTCCTCAAATAAAAAATTTCTATTAGGATTGATGCATTTTTGATATGCATCTTTAAGACTTTTATTGTCACTAATCTTAAAAATGTCTACGCTTGAGCCATCTTCTTCTGGTTTAAGAAATAAATATTCATAAGGTTTGAATCTATCATAAAGTGCGGCTTGTAATCCATTCTCAACAAGTTCTTTGTTAAACTCTGCTTCAAGCCATATCGGAGTTGTAATATTATTTTTTTCTAATATTTCTTTTGTTAATTTTTTATTCCATGTATCTCTACATGCTTTTGCTTTTGATCCAGAATATAAAATATTTAAATCATCTAAGCTCTTTTGAAGTTTTCCGCCTTCGCCTTCAAATCCATGAAGAGCAATAAATACAAAATCATAAATCTTTAGTTCATTTAAATTAGTTATATTTTTAAAATCTATTAAGTTTGATTCATAACCTAATTCTTTGATTGCTGCGTGAACGCCCTTTCCACTTTGTAAAGATATTTGTCTTTCGGAAGAAGAGCCTCCATAAAGAACAGCTATATTTTTTATCATTTCCATTTGTCTTTTATTGATTCGCAGACTTTTGAAATACTTCCAGCGCCTTGGGTTACAACAATATCAACATAATCTTTTTTGTTTTTAATTAAATTAATTACTTCATCATGATCTTTTAAGTAGGTAACATCTTTATGTCCATTTTGTTTAATTGTTTCTGCAATTGTTCTTGAATTAATTCCTCTTATAGGTTTCTCACTTGCAGAATATATATCAAGCAATATCAATGAGTCTGTTTTGGTTAGAACTTTTACAAAATCATCAAAAAGTTGAGCTGTTCTTGAATATCTGTGAGGCTGAAATATCATACAAACTTTTTTCTTAGGATATTCTTCCTTATAAGCATTGATATTTGATTGTATTTCGATAGGATGATGTCCGTAGTCGTCAATTAAAATAATTTCTTTAGAGTTAATCTTAATTTTATGCTTTTCATATCTTCTTCCTACACCTGAAAATGATGAAATTCCTTTTTTTATATAACCAATCGGAATACCCTCTTCCATAGCAACTCCAATAGATGCCGCTGCATTAAAAACATTGTGCTTACCAGGAAGGTTTATTTTAAATTTATGTAATTTATTATTTTTTTTATCAAAGATTTCAAAATCTTGCTTCCCTCTGACTGGATTTATATTCTTAATTTGATAATTACAATTTCTAGATTTTCCAAAAGTTATTTGTGTTCTAGATATTCTTTCTGAAATTTTTTTTATATTTTTATCGTCGCCATTTATCATCATGTATCCATAAAAGGGTACATTTTCAGCAAACATTACAAATGAATCTAATAGATTCTCAAAAATATTATTGTAATGAACTAAATGATCGTCATCTATATTTGTTAATACAGCAACATCGGGTTGAAGGTGTGTAAATGTGCCATCACTTTCATCTGCTTCTGCAACTAAATACTTACCCTCTCCTAAATCTGAGTTTTCATCAGTGCTTAAAATTTTTCCCCCAACTACATAAGTTGGACTTAGATTTGCAACACTTAAAATTTTTGCAATCATGCTTGTAGTTGTTGTCTTTCCATGACTTCCAGCTATAGCTATACTTTCGTAACCAATCATAATACTTCCAAGCATTTCTGCTCTTGGAATAATTGTTATAGAGTCTTTTTTAGCTTGAGTAAGTTCAGGATTCGTCTTATTGATTGCCGATGAAGCAACTATTAAGTTAGCTCCAGTGATATTCTCTTTGTGATGTCCAATAAAAACTTTTGCGCCATCTTTTTTGATTTTTTTAAGATCATGGGAGTCAGAGATATCAGAACCAGATATCTTGTAGCCCTTTTTGAGAAGCACTCTAGCAATTCCAATCATACCGGCACCACCGATACCAACAAAATGTATATTTTTAACTTTTTTAAATAGTTTCATTGATTTTAAAATATCCTTCTATATGACTAATTATGGAAGTGGTAGAGTTCAAATTAGTTTTATTTTTAATCTCTTTCCAGTTTGCAAAAGTCCTATTTTTAATAATATTAAATATTTTTTTCTTAAGACTTTCTATTGATTTATTTTGTTCATGAATCTGCCCCATATTCATATTTTCAATAATTTTTGCATTGGCAACTTGATGATTATCGATAGAGTTTGGAAGTGGGATTACAAGAACACCTCTATTAACTGAAGTTATTTCAGATAAAGTTAAAGCTCCTCCTCTAGAAATAACAAAGTCAGACCAAAGTATTTGATCTACAGGATTATCATAAAACTCAGATACTCGAGCATCTATACCATTCGATAAATATATTTTTTTGACCGTTTCAATATTATTTTGCCCGCACTGATGTTTAATTTTAATTTTGTAAGGTAAATCTTTAAATATTTGAGGCAGTTCCTTATTGATATATTGAGCGCCTTGACTTCCGCCAGTTATGTAAATCTTTATACAATCATTATCGCTGTTGTCAGTTTTGGTAACAGAAAAGGAATCTCTTATAGGATTTCCAGATAATATTGATTTGTTAACACCTTCTATAGGAAATCCAAGAAAATTTATCTTTGCTATTTTAGATAATAATTTATTAGCAGTCCCCAATACAGCATTTTGTTCATGCAAAAATATTGGTTTTCTTTTTATCCAACACGCAAGACCAGCAGGAACTGTAATAAACCCTCCAAAACCAATCATGCCGTCAATTTTTTCATTATCAATGATTCTCAAGACTTTAAATATATTTATAAATACCTGAAATATGACTACAAATTTTTTTACTAAATTGCTGCCCCTAAATCCCTCTATAGAAAGTTCAAATGATCTTGAAGATATACCCCTATATGCATTTTCTTCTATCTGTGATCCTGTTCCAAGAAAAACTACAGTATGATTCTTCTTAATTAATCCCTTGGCAATTGATGAAGCTGGATAAACATGTCCTCCTGTCTTAGCAGCCACTATTAAAAATTTCATAACTTAAAGTAATTTATTTTCATTATTTATTCTCAGAACTATTCCCATCAAGGACAACATTATAATAATGCTCGTTCCGCCATAGCTAATAAAAGGAAGTGTGAGTCCCTTTGTTGGCAATAAACCAATGTTAACAGCAATATTAAACATCATCTGTATTGCAATAAGAAGAAAGGTGCCAAAAACGACATAACCCTGAAAAGATCTACCTTTTCTAAATGAATCATACGATATTGATATTAGTCCGAAAAATAAAATTACAAATAATAAAATTAAGATCATGCCGCCAATAATACCAAGCTCTTCAACCAATATTGCAAATATAAAATCTGTGTGAGCTTCAGGAAGGAAAAAACTTTTTTGAAAACTATTACCCAGTCCAACACCAAACCAGCCCCCTTGACCAATACTTATCAAAGAATTTGATAGCTGCCATCCAGCATTTAATACAACTTCAGCTGCAAAAGGGTCTGTAAAGGCAAGTACTCTTGCTAGTCTCATAGGTGAAGTGGTAATCGCAAGATAACCTAATAAGGCTATAAGCAAAATTAATAAGCCTAATTGAAAAAAAGATATTCCAGCATAAAAAAGAATGCCAACTACTAAAATACAAACTATAGCCGTTGAACCAAGATCTGGTTGGCCCATTATTAGAATAGAGATTATAAATAGAAGTGATAAAGGTTTTAAAAAACCCCTAAATGAATTTATTTCAGACATTCTTCTCATTGAATACCCTGAAATATAAAGAATTAAACTAAATTTACATATTTCTGAGGGCTGAATATTTATGGGTCCTAATCTAATCCATCTTATGCTTCCATTAACACTGGTTCCAATATCTGGAATAAACAAAGCAATTAATAATAAAATACTGAGTAACATGAATATCCAATCAGTTTTATATAAAAAATTTGAGGGAATAACCAAAAAACCCAACATTGCCATTAGCCCCATAGCTATAAATAAAATTTGTCTTTGAGCAAAATGAAAAGGATTGGATGTCATATCATCTGCAACATAAATGCTAGAAGATGTAACCATAATCATTCCAAATATTATTAAGACAGATAGTGGTAATATTATCAAAACATCATTTCTAGTTATTTTCATTTTGATAAATATTTCTCAAGTTTGAGATTAAAATATTTTCCTCTCTCAGAGTAATTCTTAAAATCATTTCCACTCGGGTATCCAGGAGAAAAAAGAATATTATTTGGTCTAGTATTCTCGTATATTTGATTCAATGCATCATCTAAAGAGTTAACAATTATTTTTTTTGGGTGTTCTATACATTCATTAATATTTTCAGCATAAGAACCGAAAATATATATTTTCTCAGGGCCATCAACTTTGATATTTCTATACCCTTCTTTTTTTGGATCTCCACAAACTATAAGTGAATATTTTGATTTCTTAAAAGAATGTTTTGCTTTTTTTAGTGCGTGAGATAATGAGTGATAATTCGTAGATTTTGAATCATTAACTACGTTACTTGAAATAATCTCATATCTATAAGGAAGATTATTAAATTTAATTTTTTTTGGTTTTGATTCTGTAATCCACTCAAAAAGTTTATAAGGATCTGTTTCATATGAAATCTTTTGTTTTGCCATAAGGATTCTTTTCTTTGCTTTCTCGTATGAGGCTAAATTGCCATGATAATCTAAATGATCAATATCCAAATTAAGCAAAATTCCAAAATCTAATTTGTTAGATCTCATCTTATCTAATTGAAAACTAGATAATTCAATTATTGAAAATGATTTATCATTATTTATGTAATCAAGCATAGTATTGCCAATATTTCCAATTAAATTGGCTGAATCATACCGCTCAAATAATTGACTTAAATGATAAGCAGTTGTGCTTTTTCTATTAGTACCTGTTATGCCTATTTTGATAGAAGTATCTTCTTTGAAAAAAATATCTAAATCTGTAAATACGTTTTTATTTTGATTATGTAAATTTTTAAATATATTTCTTTCAATGCCAGGGCTGCAAAAAATCTCATCATAACTCTTTAAATCAAGTTCTTGATTGTATTTACCTATATTGTCATCAAATATATCAAAGTCTTTATTTTGTTTATTTAAATATCGTTCAAAAGATTTACCCGTCTCTCCATATCCATATATAAGAGACCTCATGTGAACTTACCTTAGTTTTAAAGTAGCTAGAGCAATTAAAATTAGTACAAGAGTAATAATCCAAAAACGAACAATAATTTTTGGTTCTGCCCAACCTTTTAATTCATAATGATGGTGAATTGGGGCCATGAGAAATACTCTTTTTCCTCTTGTTTTGTATGAAATCACTTGTATTGCAACACTCAGAGTTTCTATAACGAATACACCTGCCATAATTGCAAAAACCAATTCGTGTCTAAGAATTATGGCAATGATTCCAAGAATTGCTCCCAAGGCTAAAGAGCCTATATCTCCCATAAATATTTGAGCTGGATAAGTGTTGTACCATAAAAAGCCTATTCCAGAACCAATAAGAGCGCCACAAAAAACTATTAATTCTCCAGATAGAGGTAAATGAGGCAAATATAAATAATCAGATATTACTTGGTTGCCCATAGCATAAGCTATGAGACCCAATGCTCCTCCAATTAAGACAGATGGTAAAATTGCCAAACCATCTAACCCATCTGTTAGATTAACTGCATTGGACGACCCAATAAGAACAAACATACCAGTAACAATAAATACAAATGGTGACATAGGTATAATCAAATCTTTAAAAAATGGGACAATAAAAGAAATCTCTGGAATTATTTCTGCAGAGTAATAAAGGTAACTCATTGCTAATAATGCTATAAGTGATTGAAAGATTATTTTTTGTTTTGATGATAGCCCATCCGAACTTTTATTTTTAACCTTTAAGTAATCGTCAAAAAAACCAATAAGAGAAAATCCAATCGTAACAGAGAGAACAACCCATATATATCTGTTGCCAAGATCAGCCCAGAGAAGGGTTGAAATAACTAATGATGATAAAATTAATAGCCCACCCATTGTAGGGGTTCCAGTCTTTTGATAGTGAGATTTAGGCCCATCTTGCCTGACGTATTGTTCAAACTGCATTGATTTTAAGAAATTGATAATTGTTGGTCCTAGCATTATGGATATAAGCAAGGCTGTTAAGGTGCCTCCAATAGTTCTTACAGTCAGATATCTTAAGACATCAAAGCCAGGATCAACTGAAACAAGCACTGTTCCTAAATATTCAAACATTTGTAAATCTCTCCATTTTCATCCCTCTAGAGCCTTTAATTAAGATAACATCTTTTGATGTTATATTTTTCTTTAAGTAATCCTTTAACAAATCCTCATTATCAAAAAAAATGCCTTTTTTACCAAACACCTTGATTGTTTCTTTTACTAATTTGCCATATCCCAAAACCACATTAATGCCCTTAAATTTTGCATATTCTCCCACCTCTTTATGAAATTTCTTTTTAAATTTTCCTAACTCAAGCATGTCTCCAATAAGTAGGACAGTATTTTTTTTATATTTACTCAATAAATCAATAGATTTTTTTGTTGAATCTGGATTGGCATTATATGTATCATTAATTAAAGTTGAGCCTTTAAGCCATTTAGATTTTATCTGTCTTAACTCTTTTACTTTGTTTGAATTTAGCCTTGAGGCAAAAGTATTTAAATTTTGATCTAAACAATAGTGAACTGCAAAGCTGGATAATATATTTTTTATATTATGCTCTCCCTCTAAAGAAGTTTTTATTTGAATATCTTTATCAATTAGTTTGGATGAAACCTTAAAATGCATTCCATCTTTTTTGTTTCTAATATCACTTGCAAAAAAATCAGCACTTCTTGCCAACCCAAAGGTAATAATATTAATATCACTTCTAATAAGCTTCCAGTAACTTAAATGTTTCTTATTTTCATTTGGAACAATAAGATATCCATTCTTCTTTATGTTACTAACTATTTCAGATTTCACATTCAATACTCCATTGATATTCTTTAAAGTCTCAAGATGTGAATTTCCAATATTAGTTATTACACCAACAAAAGGTTTAAGGATTTTACTTAAATAATTTATATCTCCAATCTTAGAAGCTCCAATTTCCATGACAATATTTTTTGAGTTAGGTGAAGCATTTATTATGCTTAGTGGCATTCCGATCTCGTTATTATAATTTCCTAAAGTTTTTGAAGTGTTGTTGAGCGAGTTTGCAATAATATTGGTCGTGGTTGTCTTTCCATTACTTCCTGTAATTGCTATGACATTGCCCTCATATTTCTTAATAATATTTTCTGAGATTTTTTTTAAAGCATTTATAGTGTTCTTAACATAGATAATATTTTTTTTTCTTGTTTTTAAAAATTTTTTATTATCTACAACTGCTATTGATGCTCCTCTTGCAAAGGCCTCTTCAACAAAATTATTGCCATCAAATTTATCACCTTTTATTGCAATAAAGAGTGATTCTTTTTTTATTGTTCTTGTATCTATTGAAACATTATTGATAGGAATATCTTCAACAATCTTTAGATCTAAATAAACTGATAAATCATTGGAGCTATTTATAAATTTCATTTATAACCTCATGGTCACTAAAAAAAATTGTCTTATTTTTTTCTTCTTGTGTTTCTTCATGACCTTTACCTAGTATCACTAAACATTCATCATTAGATAGCATCTTAGTAGCATATATTATTGCCTCTTTTCTATCTTTTATCTTAACAACATTACCAATATTATTATTCTTAGCTGCATCTGCAAAAATATTTTCAAAGTCTTCAGACCTTGAGTTATCAGATGTAAAAATTACTTTTGAAGAATTTTTTATGGCTGCTTTGAGCATCATTGATCTCTTCGATTTGTCTCTATCACCTCCACATCCAAAAACCACTACCAGATTATGATAATAGTCTTTTATAGATGATAAAAAATTTTGAATTGCTTCTGGATTGTGAGCATAATCAATTATGACGTTTGAAGGTATATTCCATATTACCTC
>TARA_B110000003_G_scaffold193912_1_pt1 | contig 23141 bp, 22 predicted proteins | sample TARA_B110000003 | Tara Oceans TARA_B110000003 (sample SAMEA4396424) | marine metagenome | biome: Westerlies Biome; feature: [SRF] surface water layer (ENVO:00010504); material: water (ENVO:00002006), including particulate matter (ENVO:01000060) such as... | depth 5 m
ACGCGACATGCTGTGGCTTGGTGTGCTTGTGTCAGAAATCAGCAGACAACACTAAGGAAGACAGCAGATTGGTGATTAAATTGGCATCACATTGCTCACTTACAAGTTTTTAGTATAATAATCAAGGGTTAGGTTTTATATATTAAAATTGTGATAATTATCTAATTAATTCAAATTGTATATCTCAATGATATAAATTCTTATTGTTTTTGAAGCGATGTTAAGACTAGATAGATTTTTTAAATCAAAACTTTTAAAAGTATTGATATATGTTTACTAAATATAAAGTGATAGAATATGAATATATATGGATTAAAAAATTGTGATAAATGCCGGCAGGCAAGTAAGACTTTATTAAACTCAGGGCAAGATGTATCTTTTATTGATGTTAGATCGGATGGCATCTCTTTAAAATTGTTAGAAAATTTTTATAGTATATTTGGGGTTGAACTTGTAAACAAACGATCTACAACTTGGCGCAGTCTGTCGATGTCTGAACAAAAGCAAGACCTAATTGAACTATTGATTAAATACCCAGCTTTAATGAAGCGTCCAATAATAAGCTATAATGACAAATTTGAATTAGGATGGAATAAAGAAGTTGAAAATCGGATTTTAAATTAATTCCTGGATAATCGGGGGGTAATTATCCTACAAAGGCTTTCTCTACAACATAATGAGAGGGTGAAGAATTTGACCCTTCATTCATACCAGCAGTATCACAAATTTTCTTTATGTCATTATTCAATCCCATTGACCCACAGACCATTAACCTATCTGTTTTTGGATTTAATGGAGGAAGATTGAGATCATTTTCTATTGTTCCATCAATTAACAAATCAGTAACACGGCCCATATTTTTAGAAAATTCACGAGTTGTAGTTGGGTAGAACTTAAGTTTGTCACCAATCATTTCTCCTATTAATGGATCATCATTCAGCGATTCAACTAATTTTGAGCTGTAATTTAGTTCTGCCATTTCTCTGCAAGTATGACATAAGATTATTTGATCGTATCTTTCGTACAAATCAGGATCTCGAATAAGCGATGCAAAGGGTGCAAAACCTGTACCTGTAGCTATAAAATAAATGCGTTTAGCAGGTAATAATGCATCTAAAACCAATGTACCAACTGGTTTTGACTTTATAATTATAGCGTCACCAATTTTAATATTTTGTAGCTTTGAGGTTAATGGGCCATCTTGTACTTTTATGGAGTAGAATTCCAATTCATCGTCCCAGCTTGGGGACGCAATTGAATAAGCTCTCAAGATAGGCTTTTCATTATCATCTAATAATCCAATCATAACAAATTCGCCACTTCTAAACCTTAAGCTCTGTGGTCGGGTAACACGAAATGAAAATAGGCGATCAGTGAAGTGTGTAACTGACGTTACGGTTTGTGTATTTGAAGCAATTTTTGTCAATTTTTGGACTCTGTAATTTAAGGTTGGCATATCTTAAAGATATTAATTTTTCCATATACTATTTAGGTTAAGATATAAATATTTATCGATATGAATTTACGGTATTTAAATTTAAACTTGTATATAAGTATTTTGGAATAATATTCCATAGATAATTATATTTTATCTTTATATTAAGAATATATTACTATAAATAATGTAATTATATTAAAAAAATACCAAACAAGAGGATGATTTGGAATGGCTTTCCAGTTGGATAATATAGACAAAAAAATACTAACCGAATTACAAATAGATGCGTCCCAGTCATTGGAAGATATCGCAAAAAAAGTTGGGGCTTCCAAAACTCCTGTTTGGAACAGAATAAAAAAATTAAGAAAAATTGGAATAATAAAAAATCATACTGTTATTCTTGATCCAGATAAACTTGGTTTAGAAGCATGTTTTTTTGTTCTTGTGAGAACGTCTGAACATGAAAAAGATTGGCAGGATAGCTTTTTAAATGCGCTATTATCTAGAGAAGAAGTTTTGGAAGCGCATCGATTAGCTGGTGATATAGATTATATCCTGAAAGTTCGGGTAAAAAATGCAAAGGCTTATGACGAATTCTATCAAGCTTTAATTTCAGAGGTAAAAATTTTCAATGTGACAGCTCTATTATCAATGGAGGAAATAAAATCCACACATAGATTATCAGTCTAATATTTTGTATTTAATTAAGACCGATGCAAAATCTTTTTATTCTATTGCAAGCTTCTATTAGCTCGGTTTTTGATGTTGCATAGCTAATGCGAAATGCTGGTGATAATCCAAATGCTGCGCCAAACACAACAGCTACACCCTCTGAATTTAGCAATTCAGTGGCAAAATCTTCATCATTTTTAATTTGAATATTTTCTTTTGTGGTTCTTCCGATAAATTTCGCAATAGATACGTATATATAAAATGCCCCTTGGGGTTTTGGGCATTCAAGCCCATCAATAGAATTAAGCATATCTAAAACTACATCTCTACGTTTCTGAAATTCATTCTTATTAATATTTAAATAAGCTTGATTTCCATTTAATGCCTCAACTGCTGCCCATTGAGCAATTGTATTGGGATTGGATGTGCTTTGAGATTGAATAATACGCATTGCATTAATTAATTCAACAGGACCGGCGGCATATCCAATTCTCCAACCCGTCATCGCATGACCTTTTGATACACCATTTGTTGTTAATGTGCGGTTTAATAGTTTAGGTTCAACCTGAGCTGGTGTGCAAAATTCAAAATCATCATACGCTAGATGTTCATACATATCGTCAGACATTATCCAAATATTTGGGTGGCGTATTAATACATCAGTCAACTCTTTGAGTTCGTTCCAATCATAGCCGGCACCTGTTGGGTTCGATGGTGAATTAAAAATTAGCCACTTTGTTTTTGGGGTAATTACAGCTTCTAATTCTCTAGCAGTTAATTTGTAATTGTTGGAGAGTTTTGTTTCAACTACCACAGGTTCACCATTAGAAAGTTTTACCATATCTGGATATGAAACCCAGTATGGAGCAGGTATTACAACCTCATCTCCAGCGTTTAGAGTAGCTAGCAAAGCGTTAAAGAGAACTTGTTTGCCTCCTGTAGAGACAATAACTTGATCCTTTGAATAGGTTAATTCATTATCTTTCTGGAATTTATTACAGATGGCTTCTTTGAGTTCTGGCATACCATCTACAGCTGTATATTTTGTTTTCCCTTGGTTTATTGCTGCAATACCTGCTTCTTTTATATTTTGAGGGGTATCAAAATCGGGCTCACCAACACTTAATGAAATTATATTCAAACCATTTTCTTTAAGCTCTTGAGCTCTAGCTGTAATCTCCATTGTGGGAGATTGTTTAATGCGAGAAAGGTTTTTTGATAGAAAAGACATATTGTACTCTTTGTTTATTTAATTAATTAACTATAAATATTTTATGTTCAAGTTCTCCTTTTTACTTGACCTTAAAATTATCTGTAACATTTAGATCATAAAGGAGAATTCTATGGAAGATCACTCAACTAGGTTAAAAAGATTAAGAATGCGATCTTGGCACCGTGGGATAAAAGAAATGGATTTAATACTTGGTGGATTCGCTGATAACGAAATGTCTAAACTCTCAATTGAAGAATTAAATGAACACGAATTAATGATGTCTGAGAATGACCATGATTTATATAACTGGGTGAGTGGAAAGTCCGAAATTCCTCCTGAACTTTTATCTGCAATTAATAGAATAACTAATTATTTCCTTAAAAATAAATAAATTACATCAAACACGTATTCCATTTATTGAATTCTTGTTGTATAATTAAGAAACATTTGGTATGAAAGATTAATACATATTTAAAAAATTATATAACTGCGGCGTTTTGGGACTTAATTTTTCAAGGTAATTAGTTTAAGAAAAAATTATAATTAAATTGGACTACAGTATGAACTATGATCATCAATTAGATAAAGCGTTAAATGCTTTGCACGCTGAAGGAAGATATCGAGTATTTCAGGATATTAGCCGCATAAATGGTGAATATCCTAGAGCAAATTGGGTCCAAACTGACGGAACACAAACTGAAATAACAGTTTGGTGTGGTAATGATTATCTTGGAATGGGGCAAAGCCCTGAAGTCATATCTGCTTTGAAAAAGAGTATTGATAGTGCAGGGGTTGGATCTGGTGGTACTAGGAATATTTCTGGTAATACGGTATTTCACAAAGAGCTTGAAAAAGAATTAGCTGAGCTTCATCAAAAAGACGCAGCATTGTTATTCACGTCAGCATACAATGCAAATGAAGCTACTTTATCAGCATTGCCAAAACTTTTTCCAAATTTAGTAATATTATCAGATGAGCTAAATCATGCTTCTATGATTGAAGGCATAAGGCATGGAAATTGTGAAAAACAAATTTTTCGCCACAATGATGTGAAACATTTACGACAGTTGCTTGAAAATATTGATTCAAGTAGACCAAAAATTATTGCTTTTGAATCATTGTATTCAATGGACGGTGATTTTGCTCCAATTGAAGAAATATGTGACTTGGCAGATGAGTTTAATGCTTTGACTTATATCGATGAAGTTCATGCGGTTGGTATGTACGGTGCTAAAGGTGGTGGTGTCTGTGAAATGTTAAATCTATCAAGTAGAATAGATATATTTAATGGTACACTTGCGAAAGCTTACGGCGTAATAGGTGGCTATATTGCTGCAAGTCCTCGCTTTGTAGATGCTATAAGATCTTATGCCCCGGGTTTTATTTTTACTTCTTCATTACCACCAGCGCTTGCTGCGGCTGCTACTAAATCTGTGCGTCTCTTAAAAGAAAACACAGAAATTAGAAAAAAACATCAAGATATTGCAAAACAATTAAAACTACGATTTCGTGGCTTAGGGTTACCTTTTGATGATCATGGCAGTCATATCGTGCCAATACATGTTGGTGATCCAGTTAAATGTAAAATGATTTCTGACCGGTTGTTAAATGATTATGGAATTTATGTGCAACCAATAAATTTTCCAACTGTTCCTCGTGGTACAGAAAGACTTAGGTTTACACCTTCACCGGTTCATACTCAAGAAATGGTAGATATACTAGTAAATGCAATGGATGAATTGTGGTCACACTGTGAATTGAGTAGGCTAAAAATCACCGCTTAAATAGAATTTTAATTGAGCAGTGCAAATTGTAAAATTTATATGTATGTTTGCACAACATTTTATTTACATGAATAGCGAATCAATTTGGCTTTAACACGAAAAAAAATTGGTAAAATAATACCTGGCTTTCATCCCGATAAGCTCGAGTTAAAAGGTTATGATTCATACACTGTTACACTGGGTGATAAATTGCGTGGTGAACGAGCTACTATGGGTAAAACTCTCGAAGATGTACAAAAAGAAACAAGGCTTCGAATTGAATTTTTACTTGGTATAGAGAATGCAGATATTAATGCATTTCCTGCACCAAGTTTTATCGCAGGGTATGTAAGATCTTATGCAACTCATCTAAATTTAAATCCTGAAGAATGCTTTGATCAATTTTGTAAAGAAAGTGGCTTTATTGGCCTACAGTCGGAGATTGATGGAACAAAAAGAAATAAAGTAGTAAAGCCAACTAAACTTTTAGATGAACCAATACTAAATCCTCGAATAAGAAAGAAGAAAATAAATGACGGTATATTTAATCACTTTTCTTTTTCAGGATTATTTTCACTAGCAGCATTATTATTTTTGATATTAGGATTGGGTTATGGGGGTATTACAGTTTTAAATGAAGTTCAAAAAGTAAATCTATCTCCCATTAATCAATCACCCTCAATTCAGCCTAATTCTTCAACTTCTATTAATGATAAAAATTTCTTTGAAGATATCGATAATAATAATTTTAATATTGTAAGTAATTCTGATCTTGAAGAATTTTATCGTCCTACAGAATTAATATTGCCTCTTATGACGCCCAGAGACGGACCAATATCTGCGATAGACCCATCTATATCAGGTGTTTATGTTGAAAATTTTAAGCCTTTAAACGAAAAGAATAAAGATTTAGATACTATTGAATTTAAAAAAACTCCACAAGTTACTAAGACAGAACCTCCTACAATTTATGTTGTTGCACAGAAACCTGCTTGGATACGTATTTATGAACCAAATGGAAATATATTATTTGAGAATATTTTAGATACTGGCCAAAGATACGAAGTTCCTAAATCAGCACAATCTGCTTTTTTACGAGCGGGTAATTCTGGTTTTGTTTATTTAATGATAGGTAATGATTTCTATGGCCCATTAGGATCTGCCACAGGTGTTGCAAAAAAGGTAAATTTGCAGGCCAAAAAGATATTAGAAAACTATACAATTGTTGAAAATAATCTAACTTTGCCACTCGAGCCACCCATAAATACAAAGATCATAGTACAATCTATTGAACAATAGTCTGTTGATCCTGTTACTATAAATTGTATTATAAGTTTTATCACAATCTGGAAGATTTGCATGAGTTTGAATTCTATAAGGCCGTGGCGGAATATTTACCGCAGAAAATCTAGAAAAATTTATGTTGGAAATGTTCCTGTAGGTGGGGATTCTCCAATATCAGTACAAACAATGACAAACACACTCACTCATGATGTTCGCGCCACTGTAAATCAAATAAACTCTTGTGCGGATGCTGGTGCAGATATGGTTAGGGTGAGTTGCCCTGATATTGCCTCAACAAAAGCGATGCATGAAATTGTAAAAGAAAGTCAAGTTCCGTTAATTGCTGACATACACTTTCATTATAAACGCGCAATTGAAGCTGCTGAAGCTGGTGCAGCATGCCTAAGAATAAATCCAGGTAATATTGGATCGAGTGATCGTATCAAAGAGGTTATTAAAGCTGCAAAAGATCATGGCTGTTCTATTCGCATTGGTGTTAATGGGGGATCCCTTGAAAAGCAGTTATTAGATAAATATGGTGAGCCTTGTCCAGATGCAATGATTGAAAGTGGATTAAATCACATCAGGATATTAGATGAAAACGATTTTCAGAATTATAAGATATCAGTAAAAGCATCTGATGTATTTATGTCAGCTGCAGCATATCAAGGTTTAGCGGAAGCAACAGATGCGCCCATACACTTAGGAATTACTGAAGCTGGAGGCCTTACAAGTGGAACAATAAAATCTGCAATCGGTTTAGGTAATCTTTTATGGATGGGAATAGGTGATACATTGCGTGTTTCTTTATCTGCAGACCCAGTTGAAGAAGTTAAAGTTGGATTCGAAATTTTAAAATCACTTGGATTACGCCATCGTGGCGTCAATATTATTTCATGTCCATCATGTGCCAGGCAAGGTTTTGATGTCATAAAAACAGTATCTGAATTAGAAAAGAAATTGGAACATATAAAAACTCCTATGTCATTATCTATTATTGGATGTGTTGTTAATGGACCAGGCGAAGCACTTATGACTGATGTTGGTTTCACAGGTGGTGGAGCAGGTTCTGGTATGGTATATTGGGCAGGCAAGCAAGATCATAAAGTTGAAAATGAAAAAATGGTAGATCATATTGTCAAACTTGTTGAAAAACGTTCAAAAGAAATTGATCAAAAGAAATAATTAATTTTTTAAAATTAATTTATTTATAAGATATATCCACAGTTATTAGTTTAATGGCTCAAAATGTAGGAAAAATATTTAATGGTATCGCAAGAAAAACTTGAGCAGATTTGTGCACGTTTTGCCTATCTTGAAGCTAAAATGGCAGATGGATCAGCTATTGATGAAATCGCTAAATTGTCTAAAGAGTATTCAGATTTAAAGCCTGTAGTTGACCAGATTGAAAATTATAAAAATACGCTTTTAGACATTTCTGAGGCTGAAGAAATGTTATTAGACCCTGAATTAAAAATTTTGGCAGAGGAAGAGTTGCCGAATTTAAAAGAAAAATTACCTATTCTTGTACACAAACTTTTGTTGTCATTATTGCCAAAAGATGAGGCGGACGACAAACCAGCTATCATTGAAATTAGGGCAGGTACAGGTGGTGATGAAGCTGCCTTGTTTGCTGGTGATTTATTACGAATGTATAATAGGTTTTGTGAAGATCAAGGATGGAAATTTGAAATTGTTGAAGGAAATGAAACTGAACTTGGTGGATACAAAGAGGCAATCATAAATGTAAAAGGTGTTGGGGTATTTGCTCGACTTAAATATGAAAGTGGAGTTCATAGAGTTCAAAGGGTTCCAACAACCGAAAGTGGAGGACGCGTTCATACATCTGCAGCTACTGTAGCTATTATGCCTGAAGCTGAGAATATTGATCTGGAAATTCCTACTACAGATATTCGCCTTGATACTTATAGGTCATCAGGTGCAGGTGGACAGCATGTGAATACCACTGACTCTGCAGTTCGAATTACCCATTTACCTACTGGACTGATCGTTACCAGTTCAGAAAAATCACAACATAGAAATCGCGAGATTGCTATGAATGTTTTAAGGACACGTTTATATGATCTTCAACGTCAACAAGCCGCTGATGAACGTGCAGCTACAAGAAAAGATCAAGTTGGAAGTGGGGATAGATCAGAACGAATTAGGACATATAATTTCCCCCAAGGTCGAGTTAGTGATCATCGTATAAATTTAACTCTTTATAAACTTGATCAAGTAATGCAGGGAGATTTGAATGAATTTATTGATGCGTTAACCGCTGATGATCAAGCAACAAAACTTTCTGAGTTGAACCCGTAATGGCTTCAGTCGCTCTAATTCTTAAAGAATCGTCTCAATTGTTAGAGAAAATTTCTGGTCAAAATGCTAAACGAGAGGCTAAAATATTATTAGAATTTACTTTAGATTTGCAAGGAAAAATTCTCCAACTAGATCATGAAATATCTGATGATTTATATAATTATTTTAAAACACTTATTAATAAACGTTTAGAATTTCAGCCAATTTCACAAATAATTGGTGAAAGATACTTCTGGAAAAATAAATTTATTGTTTCACCTTATGTTTTAGATCCACGCCCAGACACAGAAACATTAATTGAGCATACATTATCACAAGGAAAGTTTTGCAACATTTTAGATTTAGGGACTGGTTCTGGGTGTATAATATTAAGCTTACTTGATGAATATAAAGACGCGATTGGTGTGGGAATTGACAAATCTGAGGATGCTTTAAATGTTGCAAAACAAAATGCTAGCTTATTAAGTCTAAGTCAAAGAGTATCATTTAACTTAGGCAACTGGTGCGAGGGTATAAAAGAAAAATTTGACTTAATTATATCAAACCCACCTTATATATCTGAAAATGGTATGAAAATTCTGTCAAAAAGTGTTTTGAATTGGGAGCCGCGCATAGCATTAACTCCAGAAGGTGATGGGCTGGGCGCGTATAGACATATTTTAGATGGAGCAAAAAATCTATTAATACCAAATGGAAAGTTAATATTAGAAATCGGATATGATCAAGGCAAACAAGTAACGCATTTATTAAAAAATCACGGGTATAAAGATATTGAATTGGTAAAAGATATTAATAATAAAGATAGAGTGATTTCAGCGTCCTGGATTGAGTAAATAAAATAAAAAGAAAACAAATAACAATTTGTAAATTTGCACTTGTTTTAATATGTCATTCATTTATAACGAAAATATGAAATAGAGGTCTTTACCTCTTTCCAAGTCCAAAATTGGGACATTTACACATTTTTGTGCTCTTCAATTACAAACAAGGCAATTGCATTTAATGAGAACATCCAACAAATCACGATCACGTAATAAAAATAATAATCGACGCCAAAACCCGGGAAATGTTATAAACCGTGTATTCGATAGTTCTGGTCCTGAAGGACGTGTACGAGGAACCCCACAGCAAATTATTGATAAGTACCAGTCATTAGCTAGTGATGCCATGCTTGCTGGTGATCGGATCGCTCATGAAAATTTTCTCCAACACTCAGAGCACTATTCTCGTCTTTTGGTTGTTGCTCAAAAAGAACTAGATGCTAAACGAGAACAACAACAAAAACAGCATGAAAATAGATCCCAGAACAGCAGTAATGCTAACGATGAAACGCAATTAAGTTCAAACATTCGAGATGAAGTTGTTTCTGAAGTTTTAGAAAATGATCAAGCTGAGATCAAAAGTGATGAATTAGAGCCAAAAAATAAAAGACGTCCTGTTAAGAAAAAAATAGAAATTATTCATGAAGAAACGCCCAAAACTTTAGATGAAGGCAAAATAGAATCTTAATTTAACCTTTGGGCAAGAGCGCAAAATTGTTCTAGTGATATTTCTTCTGCTCTTTGAGTTGGTTTAATCCCAACATCAATTAATATATTTTCAATAATAGGTGAGAAGGCCTTAAGACTTACGCGCAACATTTTTCTGCGCTGATTAAATGCAGCAGCAACAATTTTTTCTAGAACTTTACCATCTGCTTCAAACCTTGGGTTTTTTAAACGTTCTATATGTACAACAGCTGATGTTACTTTTGGTGGAGGTGTGAACGCTTGGGGAGAGATTTCCATTACTATTTTTGCATTGCATCGCCATTGAACTAATAGCGCTAAGCGCCCGTAAGCTTTTGATCCTGGTGTGGCAACAATCCTCTTGGCTACTTCTTTCTGGAACATAAGTGTTAAACTTTCCCAATATGGGGGCCATTCACTTGGAGTGAGCCAACGTACCAATAATTCAGTTCCTATATTGTAAGGTAAATTAGCAACAACTTTTACAGGGCCGTTTAAATAAGCTTCGATGTTCTCATTAAGAGCGTCGGCATATTTTACTTCCAATCGGTTGTCAAAGTGGTCTTTGATTTGATTTAAAGCAGGGATTAATCTTTCATCTCGTTCAATGGCTAAGACTTTTTTTGCTCCAGAATTTAGGAGTGCTCGTGTCAATCCACCTGGCCCAGGGCCTATCTCAAGGATCGTATGGTTTGTTAAATCTCCAGCCATTCGAGCTATTTTATTTGTTAAATTTAAGTCTAACAAGAAATTTTGACCTAAAGATTTTTTTGCAGAAAGTTGGTATTCATTAATAATTTCCCTAAGAGGAGGCAAGCCATCTAATGTATTCAAACTCATCTTATATTTTTCCATTAGAAATTTTATGTGCTACTTCTAAAGCATTTATTAAACTTCTTGGATTAGCTTTTCTTGTACCTGCAAGTTCGAAAGCTGTTCCATGATCTGGAGAAGTTCGAATAAAAGGTAAGCCCAACGTTACATTCACCCCACCATAAAAATCAATAGTTTTAATAGGTATAAGAGCTTGATCATGATACATGCAAATAGCTACATCATAATTGTTTCGTGCATCTTTATGAAACATTGTATCCGCTGATAAAGGACCAATAATATCAAAACCTTGGGAACATAATTTTTCAATTGTTGGATTGATAATTCTTATTTCTTCTTGTCCAAAAGTACCATTTTCGCCTGCATGAGGATTTAATCCCGCTATAGCAATTCGTGGATTCTTAATTCCAAAATAATTTATAAGTGCATCTCTGGTTGTATTTATTGTATTGATTAATAATTCTTTTGTTAACAGTTTGGATACATCTTTTAAGGCAATGTGAATTGTGGTGGGGACAACGCGAAGTTCTTCACAAAGCAACATCATAATAGAATTATTATGTCCTGCTAAGTGTGCTAAATACTCAGTGTGGCCCGGGTATTCAAATCCACAGCCTTTTTTTAGAACCTCTTTATTAATTGGGTTGGTGCAAATTGCATGAATTTCATGATTTTGGAATAGGTTAACAGCGCGCTTAATAACTTCAGTTGTGGCCAATGCATTACCGGGTTGCGATCCATTTAATGTTGGTATTTCAGGGAACTCATGGTGCAAAACGGGCAAACTATCTTTAGATATATTAAAACATTCTTTTGGATGTTGAATTTTTACAAAGCTTTGAGAATGATTTCGTTGTTTTAAGTGATTAATATCTGCAATCAAAAAAAATGGTATTCTATTTTTTAATTCTTTTTTAGCTTCAAATGAAATATCAATTCCAATCCCATTTGGGTCACCGCATGTTAGTGCTACTGGTAAATTCATTTAATATCTATAAAGGCTTCGCCTTTTAACTCTTGTATATATGCGTTTCCAATTTTATTTATTCTACTGTTGAAAATCTTATTCCGCAAAGCTTCTATTGTGTCCTCGTCCATTTCTGAATTACGAGAACATAGCATTAATAAATAATTAATATTATTTGAATTTTTTAATAGCCTTGTTTCATAAATGTCTAAATTATTTAACTTATCTAGAACATCTTTTTGCAAATCATTTTTTTTCTTTTTATGTATTTTTAGATCAATATTTTCATAATCTTTTGCTTCTGATTGCAAATCCAAGCAATTATCTACCATTCTACTAATTGTACTTAGCTGATTAAGGCTTTTTTTATTACTTACTAGATTTGAAAATGTAAGTTCTATATATTCAATTATATTTGAATTATTTTTAGATAGCACGTTTTCTGTATCTATTGCAGACGCGACATCGCCTTGAGAAATAATTATATTATTTACAAATTTTTTCTGAATTACTTTACGCTGCGTTAAGCCAGCTGTGATGTATGCAATAAGTGTTTCCTGTGAAACGTTTCTTGAATCTAAATATGCTAATAAATCTTTTTTGTTGAGATTACCTCTTTTTGCAAAATCATCTAATCCTTTATCTATTTCAGAATTATCAGGTAATGCCTCAAGTTCCGTAGCTGAATATGTGTAGAGTCTTTCATTTATAAGAGAGTTTATGACTTCTTTTTTGGAAACAGACTTTGCTCCAAATGTTTCAAGCATTTTTATTCTTTGAGAAATTTCATAATTTGTAATGATCTGATCATTTACTTCCACCGCAACTTTAAATGTATTTGTTGACTGGGCTATAGCTGTAAAAGGGGATAAGAATAATGAAATTACTATTATAATTTTAATAAAGTGCATTACTTAATTAGCTCCTACATCTATTATTGAATTTCTTTTTGTTTGTATCTGACCCAAGTCCGGATAAAAATATTTGCATACCAAATGTTCTATCTATTCTATCTTGTTCATCATACTTTAAATCAAGTGAAAAATTCATTTTTGCGCAATCATTTTCAAACATAACATCAAAATTTCCACTAATTGGAGAACGAGTATCAATATTTTGTCTCCAATTAGCACCAAATTTCCAATTTTGATTTATCGAGTAATAGGTGTTAATATTTACTTCGTGCTGATGATTATCAAGATTTAAAACGCTTTGTTTATCAAGCCAAACATATCCAATATCAACTGCATATTTATCAGAAGAGTAATTTAGTTTTGTTTCATGTTTTGAAGCATCCATGGTGTCATCTAATAACAACCTAGTTAAGACTTTAATGTTTTGAGGGGATTTGATACGGAATGCACTCACATAGTCTGAATTTAATTTATCTAATCCTGTAGATTTTGAAGCGTCAAATTGGTTTAAATCTTTTTGTCTGAACACTCGGCCAGCAGTTGTAGTAAATTCCCATCCATTTGGTTCGTGTATAATATATTTACCACCAACATTAGCCCTTAAGCCAGCTTCAACATCATCAAATCCAGGAAAACGGTTTATTGAGAATAAATTAGTTTCTTCAAATTCTGCGGTTGTACTATCAGATGTATTTTGATTGTTGTTTAAATACCCAGTTAATTGGTTTGGAGACCAAATAATTTGAGTTATTGGCTCAATCATATGAGACATTTTTTTATTGATTTTCTTTAATGGATAACGTGCTTCTATCATTCCTAGAGGCATTGCATTTTTATAAAAGTTATTATTAATAAAATAAGTGTTAGCATTTAATTGTGTTAACGCACCAAAGTTAAATCCATAATCAGAAATCCAATCTTTTTTCCAATCAGCTTTTGCACTAATTCTTGAATATTGGCCTGTAGATAAATTAGCTAAATTCACAGATTGAGCTGTCAGTGAATATTTGCCTGCATAAGTATTATCATTATAATTTTTCTTAAAGTATAATTCAGGCAAAATTAAAGGTACATTTGGGTCTTCTTCTTTTATTCCATCACCATCAAAATCTTTAAATCTAAAGCTTTGTGTATAAGATGTGCCCAATTGAAAAAAACTATCAGATGTTGTTTTGCTAATATTAAATGTATTTTTTAGCCGATCATCTTCTGGTTCTGCATAATCATAGTTATTTTTAAAAGGTTTTTCTCCATTTTTAAAATCTATTGTATTTGCTAAATCAATATTAAAATCTAATTTATAATTTTTTCTTAGAGCAAAGCTCCCATCACCTTCAATAAATCCATTTAGCCGTCCTTTGTTGAAATTATCTTTTATTGAAAAAGCATTAGTTAATTCAAAAAATCCATTTTTAGTATACTGACGATATTCTGTTTCGAGTATAAGGCTGTTTTTCGATATAACAAAAGGTGTAAAAGTTAAATCTTTATTATCATCTAGGGCTATATAATATGGTAATTTTGCAGAAAAACCTACTTTGTCTGAAGTCGAAAATTGTGGTACTAAAACACCGCTAGCTCGCTCAATTCCAGGTTCAGGAATATTTAATGTAGGTATATACAAGATAGGTAATCCAAGAAAATCTAATCTTGCATTTTCAAAAAAAATCTTTTGTTTTTCTTTATCATGAATTATCTTTTTGGCTCGAATTTGCCAAAAAGGAGTTGGATTACTTGCGCATATTTCACAGCTTGAGGCTACAACGGTATTAAATACATTATAATTAACATCTTCTTGATTCATAGATTGTGCTGATATTTGTAATTTCTCGTTAATAATGGCGCGTGCACCTTTTATTAAACCGTTTCTTAATTTTGTATTAATTATTGCATCATTATCTGAAATAATTACGTTTTCACCATCGTTAATAGTAAAATTGCCAATTATTGATAATTTATCATTTTTTTTGTCATAGCTTATCTTTTCTGCAGATAAGGTGGTATTTTCATAAATTACTTTTACATTTCCAGTGGCATTTAAATTTTCTGACATCTTATCATAAGATATCGTGTCTGAAATTAATCTTAAGGGTGTTTCTTGCCCGAGCATTGGATTAGAGATGACCACTAAAATAGAGATCAATATATATTTAAACAAAGGCAGGTTTTTTTTTGTCATCTTACCCATCTTCATAATGTAAAAATAATGTCATTGCTATAAGGCCTATTGAAATAATCGGACTCCAAGTGGCAACAATCAATGGAATTTCGCCTAATCGACCAAGAGTTGTACAAAAGTTTTGAAAAAAATGCAGAAAAAACCCTGAAGCAACAGCCAAAACAACTGAAATTCCAATATTTCGTGATCGTGAGTTTTGCAAAGTAAAAACAGTTCCTAAAATGACCATAACGATAAATAGAAAAGGCCTAGCATATTGTTCCATTTTTTTTGATTGATATTTTAATACTGAAAACCCAGAAGATTTAACTTTCTTAATTTGTTTGTTCATATTCCATGGTGAAATAGTTTCAGGTGAAGCATATCCATCCAATAATTGAGCAGGAGTTATTTCAGTTTTAATCTTTAATTTTTTAATCTTTTTGTTTGCAATAATAGGATTTTTTTTGATTTTAGTATCTGACCATTTTATTGCGTTTGTTAGTAATAATTCATTATTTTTCAATGCCGCACTTTCAGAAAAAAAACGTTCTGTAACTAGCCCATTTTCATCATAATTAAATATTGTTACTTGGTGTAATCTTTGCCCATTATTAGATACATTCACTGCCTTGATGATTTGATGACCATTTAATGTGGCCTGTCGCATCCAATATCCATTGTCATTGATTAATACTTGAGATTGTTCTTTGCTGCGAAGTTTATCTAATTTAATATCATAATATCCAATCATTTTCCCAGCGAGTGGATCTAGTAGAAATATTGATATTAACCCTAAAAAAAATGCACTAAGTATTGCTGAAAATAAACCTTTTAAGGCTGATACTCCAGATGCACGAAGTACGATAAACTCGTTTGATCTACTTAGGCTGACACTAAAAGCCAAAGCCGATAGCATAATAATTAATGGCATGGCTAATGACAAATAAGTTGTGGTTCGTAAAAGACTTAAAATCAATGCATTCCATATTTGTGCTTCTATTCCGTTTAGTCTGTTAAGGTTCGTCAAAAAATCAAATAATAATACAAGTAAAACAATACTTAAAAAGACACGTATAAATGAGATTAAATATCTTTTTCCAAAATATATTGCTAATGTCATACTAACACCTTGCTATTTATTTTGAATAGTCCAGTTGTTTTGGTCGAAACAAACCATATTATTAGTGAAATAATAAATGTACATAATAATGGTGATAAGTATTGTGCAGGCCATATTAGTGGATTTTCAACTACCCAAGATTTACTAGCGCCACGTAAAAGATCCAAGCTAGCCATAATTAAAATACATGATATAATCCTAATTAAATAGCCAGAACGGTTAAACCCCCCTAGAAGTAATCCTAACATACCCAATAATGGAAAAAGCATTGCTAAAAGTACTTTTGCATTTCTATCATGATATAACGACACTGCCCTTCCAAGTCTTGGATCAAAGCTTTCCAGGGTACTAATTTTTTTCTTAAGTATTGTCGAATTTAAACTTGATAAACTACTTTCACTCGAGATTGTATCTTTCCTTAAATGGTCGAGATCAAAAACTAATGTGTCAAATTGTAAGAGACTAAAAGTTCCTGAAACTTTATTGTAGCTTTGTGTTGATCCATTTCGCAAAAGCAGAGCGTTTGAATCTTTATTTGCAATTACTTGCCCATTTTTTGCGATGTGAGTCAGTGTTCTATCAGGAGTTATTTGTTCTTCAATTAATATTTCACTTAATTCTCCATTGTTGCCCTTATCCCCAAAAAAGAATGTATATTTATTTTGATACGAAATAAATTGATCGGGTTTAATTATTTGCGTTACATATTCTTTTTTAATTCTTTCTTGAGCGTCAATAAATTTTGAATGAGCGTATGGATTCAAATTATGTACCACCAAAAAAAGTAAAGAAGCTATTAGAATGCCAAATAATAAGAATGGTTTGCTTAATTCAATGAATGAGCGACCTATACTCATCATTACTAAAAGTTCTTCTTCATTGTACAGGCGATTAATAATTAAAACACTAGCAATGAATCCAGAAATTGAAATTGCAGTTACAAGTACTTTAGGTAAAATTAAAAAGCTTAGTTCAAATACAATATAAGCTGGTTGGCCATTTTCAGTAACTATATCAATAATACCAAGCGCTTGGTTTAATAGGAGTATGCCAGAAATTATAAAGCAAAAAAAAGCAAATGGTCCAATCAATTGCTTAAATAAGTATCTGTCAAGTTTTGTCACAATTACCAATATATGTTGATTATTTATATATTTATTAATTAACGTATTTACTAAGATAATAACAGCAATTTGTACCCTTGTATCTAATTTATTCATCGGTTTAAATGACATAACAAATATAAGGAAATTGTTATGACAAGACCCATTCACCCAACTTTTAAAGAACACTCTTTACAGTCAATTGCTGATGCCAAGGGCTTAGTGGTGATTTGTGCAGATGCTGCAGGTAGCTTTGGTCCCTCGGCAAAAAGAGTAAATAGATTAATGAAGGGTGCTCTTAGAAAATTTGCAGATTCTGAATTTTTTGAAAAAATGGAAGAAGGTGACATACAACGATTTCCAGCACCTTTGGGGTTGTCAGCTAATGCAGTTTTATTACTAAAAATGAAAAAGCGCCCTTCAATAGAAGTAGCTCAAAAATGTGGTGCGAATATTGCAAAAGAATCTGGTAAATCAGATATTAATTTATTTGTTACAGCAAATGCACGAGCTGCTCATTTATCTTTTGGCATAACAATGAGGCGTTATAATTTTAATGAATATAAGACAAATAATCAAACTGAGTTTGGTGTGTTAAATGTCTATATTACTAATGTGTCAAAAACACTGGACGAGTATGGTGATTTGAGTGCTGTTGTAGATGGTGTTTTTTTTACAAGAGATCTAGTAAATGAGCCTGCTAATGTTTTGACAACAACAGAATTTGCAAACAGACTCCAAGGATTAGAAGAATTAGGTTTAAAAATTAATGTATTAGAAGAGTCTGACATGGAAGCGCTTGGGATGTTTTCTCTCTTAGGTGTTGGTATGGGTTCTGAAAGTCCATCTAAAATTGTTACTATGGAATGGTCAGGTGGTGGTAATGAACGGCCATTTGCGCTTGTGGGAAAAGGTGTTGTTTTTGATACAGGTGGTATTTCATTGAAGCCTGCGGGCGGTATGGAAGATATGACAATGGATATGGGGGGAGCTGGTGTTGTAGCTGGTGTAATGAAAACACTCGCCATTAGAAAAGCTAAAGCAAATATAATTGGCTTGGTTGGTCTTGTGGAAAACATGCCTGATGCAAAGGCTCAACGCCCAGGTGACGTAGTTAAGTCTATGAAGGGTGAAACAATAGAGGTTATAAATACAGATGCTGAAGGTAGGTTAGTCCTTGCTGACGTTTTATGGTACGCACAGAAAACATACAAACCATCTGGAATTATAAATTTAGCAACTTTAACTGGTGCAGTAATTGTTGCTCTAGGTCATGAAAATGCAGGTGCTTTTTCAAATAATGATAAATTAGTTAATGATTTCTTGAAATCTGCAAACCTAGAGGCTGAAGGTGCATGGAGAATGCCTTTAAGTAAAAACTACGACAAATTAATTCAATCTAGGATTGCTGACATAAAAAATGTTGGAGGACGCACAGCAGGTTCCATAACAGCGGCGCAATTTTTGCAACGATTTATTGAGGATGATATGCCTTGGGTGCATTTGGATATAGCTGGTGTGGCATCAGTGAAATCTGAAACTGATTTTGCGCCAAAAGGAGCCACGGGTTGGGGTGTTCGTTCTTTAAATCGTTTGATATCAGATATATATGAGTTATAATTAAAGTATATTTTAATTGAAAATTCTATAAGGCACGTTTAAATTTGTAAGCGTGCCTTTTCTAATTTTTCTTCAGCGGATACCCAAAGAGCTTCTGCTTTTGTAATAGCTTCATCTGCCTCAGCTCGTTTTTTACTTAAACTTTCAAATTTTTCAGGATTTGAATTTGTATAGATATTTGGATCTGCCAATGCCTTATCAATTTTTTCTTTTATAATTAATATTTTATTTAAACGTTCTTCACACTTGGTTACTTCTAATTGAAATGGTGCGAGAATTTTTCGTCTTTCACCATGTGATAATCGTTTCTTTTTAATTTTTTTTGGTTTTTCAGATTTATCAGCTAAGCCTCTTTCTGAAAGGAGAAGTTTTTTATAAGCATTTAAATCTTCATAAAATACATTTACTTCACCATCTTTTACCAACCATAATGTATCAGCGACAGCGTTTACTAGGTGAGGGTCGTGGCTGACTAATATAACAGCTCCTTCATATGCTGCTAATGCAAAAACTAAAGATTCACGGCTTTCAATATCCAAGTGATTGGTAGGTTCATCGAGAATTAATAGGTGTGGTGCTTCTATTGTAGCTAATAACAGCGATAATCGTGCTTTTTGTCCACCTGACAATCGACCAACTTCAGTAAGCGCTTGTTCAGGCCCGATTCCACCTCTTGCTAGCCGTGAGCGTAGTTTTGATGGAGTTTCTCCGGGAAATTCTCTTGTTATATGTTGAAGAGGAGTTTCATCAAGATGTAATTCATCTACTTGATGTTGTGCAAAATATCCTATTTTCAGTTTAGATGACCTTACCAAATTGCCATTCATTGGTATTAAGCGATCAGCTAAAAGTTTTGATAGGGTAGACTTACCCTGACCATTTGCTCCTAAAAGTGCGATTCTATCACTTTGATCAATGCGTAGATTCAGATCTCTTAGAATTGGCTTTTCATCATATCCAACTGATGTATCTTCTAATCGTAAGATTGGTGGTGATAATTCTTCAGGTGTTGGGAAATCAAAGGCTGCTACGGAATTCTCTACGCCTGCCGCAATAGGTTCCATCTTTTCAAGCATCTTAATTCGAGATTGTGCTTGCTTTGCTTTCGAAGCTTTTGCTCTGAATCTATCAACAAAACTTTGCAAATGTTCTCTAGTTGCTTCTTGTTTGCGAGCCATAGATTCTTGTTCAGCAAGTTTAGCTCTTCTTACGCTATCAAATGTATCATAGTTACCTTGATAAAGCGTTAATTGTTTATCGGTTAGGTGTAATATAGCATTTACAGAAGTGTTTAATAATTGACGATCATGAGAAATTATTAAAATTGAATGTGGGTATTTTTTTAGGTAAGTTTCAAGCCAAATTGTTCCTTCAAGATCCAAATAATTTGTTGGTTCATCAAGCATAAGAATGTCTGGTTGTGCAAACAAAACGCCTGCCAATGCAACCCTCATTCTCCACCCACCAGAGAATTCGTGGCAAGGTCGCGATTGTGCTAAAGATGAAAATCCAAGGCCAGATAAAATAGAAGCTGCCCTAGCTTCAGCAGAATATGCATCTATGTCAGCCAATCTACCATGTATATCGGCAATGCGATTTGGATCTGTTGCAATTTCAGCTTCTTCTAATAGTGCAGTTCGTTCAGTATCAGCAGATAGAACAGTTTCTAATAAACTATCATCTGATGCAGGTGCTTCTTGTGCAATTCCACCAATCCGCATTTTTTTTGGGATTTCAATATTCCCATCATCCAATCCTAATTCATTTGTAATGAGTTTGAATAGGGTTGTTTTGCCAGTGCCATTTCTTCCAACTATACCCACTTTATGACCGGAGGGTATAGTTGCTGATGCATTCGCTAATAATTGGCGACCTGCTATTGAATAACTAATATCATTTATTTTTAACATAAATGCGGAATGACGTATGAAGTAGACACTGTCAACGCTAGATTCATTGAGGCCTTTCCAAAGTATTCTTCATATGTTACTCGATCGCCAATTCAGTTTCAAAATTACCATAAAGGATTATAAAAATGGCATTAGAACGCACATTTTCAATTGTAAAACCAGACGCAACAAAACGTAACCTTATCGGCCAAATTGTGGCTAAATTCGAAGAAGGTGGTCTACGGGTTATTGCTCAAAAACGCATTCAGTTGACACTTGCACAAGCACAGGAATTTTACGGAGTTCATTCAGAACGTCCATTTTTTGGAGAGCTTTGTGAGTTCATGATTTCACAACCGATCGTTGTTCAGGTACTCGAAGGTGAAAATGCAATTTTACGCAATCGTGAAATAATGGGTGCAACAAACCCATCTGAAGCAGATGCAGGCACAATTCGTAAAGAATTCGCACTTTCAATAGGTGAAAATTCTGTACATGGTTCAGATGCACCAGAAACAGCAGCTGAAGAGATTAGCTTCTTCTTTTCTGGTCTTGAATTAGTAGGTTAATAATTTTTCTAAATTTTTAAGAAAGGGAGCGTCGTCTCCCTTTTTTATTGGACATAAATATTATTTATAAAATCATCTAAAATTTTTGGATATAATACATGTTCTTCTATAAGAACTTTCTCTGCTAAAGTTTGCGCTGTATCATCTGAAGATATGTTAACAGATTTTTGTCCTAATACTAATCCTCCGTCTAACTCACTTGTGACTATATGAACTGAGCACCCACTTATTTTATCTGATGCATCGATAGCTCTTTGGTGAGTATTAAGTCCTTTATACTTTGGGAGAAGGGATGGGTGAATATTTAGAATTTTGTTATCCCACTGGTTTATAAAAGAATGACTTAATATTCTCATGAAACCCGCTAAGCAAATTATATCAATTGCTTCACGTTGAAGAGTATTATTTAGGGTCTCTTCAAATGCTTCTCTATTTCCATTAAATATTTTATGATCAATTGATATTGTTGGTACATCAAGCTCTGAAGCTTTTTTTAATCCAGCTGCATTTGGGTTATTCGATATAACAATTACTGGTAATGCATTGATTCTATTTGATTTCATGGAATTTACAAGTGAAACCATGTTTGATCCACCCCCAGATATTAGAATAGCTATCCGAGGTTTCATTAAAGGGTGCCAGAATAGTTTACGCCGTTACCATTAATGATTTCGCCAATTACAACTGGAGAACATTCTTTGGTTTTTAATGCTGATATTACCTCAATTAAATCATTCTCTGAACAAATAGCTATCATTCCAATTCCACAATTAAATGTTTTTAAAGCTTCAGAATTTTCTAATCCAGCCTCTTTTATAAGCCAATTGAATATAGGCAATCTGCTCCATGAATCTAGATTTATACTCGCACCTAATCCTTCGGGTAATGCTCTAGGTAAGTTTTCTGTTAATCCGCCACCTGTAATGTGAGCAAGAGCTTTTAATTTACCAGTTTTGATGGCTGTAACAGCAGATTTCACATATATTCTTGTTGGTTCTAGTAAGTGATTAGCTAATGTTCCTTCACCAAATGGACAATCATCATTCCAAGAATGACCTGAATTTTCAATAATTTTTCTGACTAACGAATATCCATTTGAGTGAATTCCAGATGAAGGAAGCCCAATTAGAACATCTCCACTAGAGACATTCCTTGGTAATGTTTCACCGCGCTCCATTGCTCCAACTGAGAAACCAGCTAAATCAAAATCTTTACCATCATACATGCCTGGCATTTCAGCAGTTTCACCACCAATTAGTGCGGTATTTGCTTGTCTACAACCTTTTGCAATTCCATTTATAACCTTTGATGCTTCATTAACTTCTAGTTTACCTGTAGCAAAATAATCCAAGAAAAACAGAGGTATAGCTCCTTGGCATATAAGATCATTTACACACATTGCTACAAGATCAATACCAACGGTATCTAGATTTTGAGTATCAATTGCTATTCTTAGCTTCGTACCAACTCCATCTGTGGCTGAAACAAGTATTGGATCATCAAAACCGGCGGCTTTTAAATCGAACATTGCCCCAAAGCCACCTAAACTATCCATTACGCCAGGCCGCTTAGTGGACTTAGCCGCAGGTTTTATTTGTTCAACTAATGTATTGCCTGCATCGATATCTACACCTGCATCTGCGTATGTTAAGCTTTTATTTTTGGTCATTGGTGTCCCCATGGAATCTCTAGTTTTTCCTTAAAGTATTAAAGATCAAATTAAAATGGTGTTGTCGCTTGACCAGGTCGATTTGGTTAAGTAAT
>TARA_B110000003_G_scaffold96157_1_pt1 | contig 22847 bp, 9 predicted proteins | sample TARA_B110000003 | Tara Oceans TARA_B110000003 (sample SAMEA4396424) | marine metagenome | biome: Westerlies Biome; feature: [SRF] surface water layer (ENVO:00010504); material: water (ENVO:00002006), including particulate matter (ENVO:01000060) such as... | depth 5 m
TACGCTCGCAGTCGCCCCGTTGCCTGGCGGCACTTTTGCGCATGCTCGATGCTCTCTGGCGCCGCCAGCCACTTCTCATCGAGTCTATTCAGACACTCAAGGTCAAGGACGTCGAGTTGTGGAAAAGACTGGCGACGTGCGTGGATCAACCGGAGAAGGAAGTTACTCCACCGGCGGTGGCGCATAGCTTGAGCGCGGCTAGTTCTGTGCTTTCGCTATTCGCCATCGAAGCGGAGTCGTCTATGAATGCTCTCGACGGGACGTCGAGCGCGACGTTTAACGCGCAGGTACGAGAATGGTGCGCGAACTCACGCATCAGTTCATGGATTGATATGTGTCTCTCGCACGAGAGTTGCGCTTTGTCGCGCCAAAAGACGCAATTCGCCGCGCAAGCGTTCGTTCTGCAATGCATATCGGTTCTTGAGCGCGAAGATATGAGTGCGAAGCGCTCGCCGTTGATGGCAGACGCGACATTACAGTGGATGTGTGGAAAAATCAGAGACGCTTTGCTCTCGCACGCGTCGGCGAAAGATTTGAGAGCGTCTGGGGCGTCGAATGTCGCAATTCTAGAAGCCGTCGCTCGAGAGGCGGCTACACAAAGCCCGAGCTCTATTATGTCAGCCGATGCGGTGCATAGACTCGTGCAGGCGGCCCGCGATATGCACGTCGAGGCCGTGGCGTTCGCTCCGGCTCCTCTCAGCGTCGCTGGTACTGCTGAGTACGGTGAATCGTATTTGTACGACTCCTATTGGATTCGCGTCGCTACGGGATGTGTGGGTTCGAACGCGGACGATCAGTGGGGCGCACCCGAAGGAGCCCTAGCAGACATGGGGCGTGCGATGAGCGCTCAGCTCGCCGAGACGTGCCTACTGTCGTCGATCACAGACGCGCAGTCGTCCGCTATCTGTTCGTTGAGCTCCTTCATCGCCGCTGCCGCCTTTGGTGAGTTGCCGAAGATGCACGCCGGGGTGTTCACGCAACCTGCCTCAACGACGACAGGTGCGCCGAAAACTCTCCTCGATGGGCTTTCGAGAGATAGTCGAAGAGATCTCGTATTGAACGTCGCTGAGCGTTTGCAGAAGATCATCGTGACGGATTCAGCGAGCATGCCTTCCTACGTCAGCCCGTTGGCGAATGAAATGGCCACGTTGTTGTCCGTCGTGACACAGTTGTGGAGCGTTTCAGTATCCAGTGCGTCACCTCAAACACCAGCGGAGAACGATTTCGAACCGGTGCAGCGCGTGATATTGGTTGTGTCGACGTTTTTGGCTCCTCGAACAAGCGCTTCGGGATCGCCATCGCGAGAAGCGGCGTCTCTCGTGAACCCATTGCTCACCGCCATGCTGTTCGCCATCCGAGCGTGGCGCGCCGGAATGCAATCTGCTAAGACAGTGCAGCCGAGTTATGAGCTTGGCCAGTCCGCGTTGCCTCTCATACCTCTCATTTGCCAAGCTGCTGCAGGGGACTCTGGAACGAATAACGCTAAGGCTTCGACGACATCGAGCGTGGCGCTCATGTTGCTCGCAGACATCGCCAGCGACCTGCTTCCGACGTCGGCGCTGCTTCAAGTGCTCAGTACCTACAAGATAATGCCGGCGCTCCGGCCGGCGACAGGCGACGACGACGTCGACAGTGTGACCATCGCCGCTCTAAACACGTGCCTGAGCCTTTCCAAGAGCGATCAAGGAGCGGAGATTTTACTCGCGTCGGACACCGTCCGTCTTCTCGCCATCTTGTGCGTCGAGTCAAACAAGGCCGAACGTCACAACACGACAAATCACGATATATATTGCTCCGCTCTGCGCGTCACCGCCATGCTCGCGGGATCGCCGCTCGCCGTGCACTCTGTAGACGTCGGGGCTGATCTCGTTCGCTTTTGCGCGGCGTTGGAAGCTCGAATGCTCGCCGCTTTGGCGCCAAAAGAGATCACACTCGCGACGCTCAAGGAAGTCGAAGTGACGGCGTTGTTCTTCAGCCGTCTCGCGTCCACTTTCGGTGCGCAGTGGCAAGTTTCTTCGCCCGAAGGCCAGATGCGCTGTCGCGTGGCGTGCGTGAGCTTTCTTCGATGGTTCGCCGCGCCTCAGGTTGTCGGGGGCTTGCGATGTCCTCGAAAGACGCGAGCCGATGAAACGTTGGCGGCAAAACCACCGGCGACGCGTGCCACTCAGGCATGGTTCCAAGCCACCGCGAGAGGTGACTCCGTGCGCGAACCCACGTCGCCGCTCATCGGTACGGCGCCGCACGGCTCGCCCATCGCCGACGCCTCGACGCGAAAGACTGGCAATGCGTACTCCGAAGCCGTCGCCGTGGCCCTCTATCGAGCCGCGCGCGCCGCGTGTGACTTCCTCGCGGTCTTCCCGCGCGCCGTCGACCAAGCCGCGCTCGGTTTCGACGTCACCGCCAGTCTTCGAGACCAGTGCGACGCGTTGTCGTGCGACGACTTGACGTCGTCCCCCGCCAACGCCGACGAATCCGCCCTCGTCGCCGCGCTCGACGGTTTAAAATCCGCGGCATCGAAAATCGAGCGCCTCGAAGCGTCGTCGCTCAAACCGTCCGACGCCCGCGCCGACGGTTCCCCGCGTCCGCGCGTCGCCGCGTCGTCCCCCTTCGCCTAGCGCGCCCACGCGAAAATAAAAATCTTCAATCTTATCCACTTCGCGCGGCTCCAAACGCCCGTCGACGTCGTCGGTTGAAAAAATCGCCGAAAGAGAAAAAGCGATCGGTCGAGGGTCGCGCTCGAGTCGTGACTCGCCATCGAGCGCCCCCCCGCGTCGGCACCGGGCGCCGCGAACGACAATCAATCCGCGGCGACCGCGACGCGACGCGTGCCGCGCGCGAGACGACGACGCGACGCGATGCGGAACCCCCCCGCGCGCGCGGCGAGCGAGGGAATTTCCGTCGCGGTCGTGCGCGACGATGGCGGTGACGATCGCGCGAAGGCAGAACCGCGCGCGGCGACGGGATTGGTGCGAGATGAAGCGATGCGACGTAAAGTCGCGATGACGCGCGAAGTCGCGACGACGCGCGAAGCCGCGACGAGCTATGCGAGCGATGACGGCGCGAAATGGTGCGAACGTAAATGACTGACGGAACTGCGCGCGCGATCGGGGCTTTTCGACGACGTAGGATGCGATATTCGCCGCGATTCCAGCGTCGGAATTGCGCGCGTCGGATAACGCGCGGGCGCGGGCGACTTCGAACGCCAAGGCGCGCGAGGTGCGGCGACAAGCGGCGGAGGCGAACGCGGCGAAAGAACAGAGGTTGCAGTCGCAACGAAATGCAGGGGTGCCGGCGATGAACGCGCGCGCGAGCGGGGACGGTGATGCGGCGAACGCGGGGAAGCGTGCGCGCGCGAAGACGGAGGTCGGCGGCGACGAGAAGAAGCGCGAACCTTTGCCGAAGCCGGATTACGCGGTGGCGTGCCCGCGGTGTAAGAGCGACGATACGAAGTTTTGTTACTATAACAATTACAACATCAAGCAGCCGAGGTTCTACTGTAAGAAGTGTTGCAGGTATTGGACCGAAGGCGGGTCGTTGCGCAACGTGCGCGTGGGCGCGGGACGGAGAAAGAAGAATTCGCTCAAGGATGTACGGGGGCGATTCGCGGTTGCGCAGGGCAACGATGATCAACATGTTGGCGGTAAGCGGGCGAGATGCACGCCGGCGACGCCCGCTGAGAAGGGCTCGAACAGAAATCGGAGCAAGACGGCGCGAACCAAGCGCGACGGTTCCTCAGACGGAAGCGCCACCGAAGCCGAGCAAGGCGAAGGCATGAACTCGGGTTACGGCGGACGACAGCCCTCGGGATGGAACACCAACGGGTCGAACGCTGGTTCAGACACCGCGCTGCGCGACCGATCGCCCACCGATGAGCAAGGGAGCGCGGAAGGGTCGCAACAAGCGCCCGTAGGCGACACCGCCGCGATGGGCTACAACGTCTCAGGGTGGGGCATCGACCCGACCGTCGCGGGATACGTGAACGCGGGTATGTTGTCGACGAGCGACAAGCACGCCCAAGCTCAAGCTGCGGCCGCTGCGGCGGCTTCGGCAGCCATAATGTCAGCCGCCTCGCGCTGGGGGATGCAGTTTTGGAACAAGAGCATGTTCCCATTTGGCGGCATGCAGAATTCGGCGTCCCTACCACAACCTGCGCTGAGCGGCGCGCACGTCGCACCAGCCACGCCCATCTCTGAGGCTGCGCTTAAAACAGACTGTTTATCGCATCCGACGCCTTCTTATCCTACAGCTGCCACCGCGGCGACGACTACGTACGCCCCGGCCGCTCGGGCGCCCGGCTCTGGAAACGTGATGTCGGCGATGCAGTACTCATCGCTGTTCCAGAATCCGTGGGCGCAATTCACAGATCAGCAAGATCATTCAAATCCGGCAGTTTTCCAAGCGATTCAGCAACAGATGTTTAACCAGCAGATGGCGGCGCACTTCATTCAAATGCAACAGTTCCAAGGAGCGATGCAAAATCCATACGGCTTTGGCTCGGTGGCGCCCGCCGCAAACACTTCCGTAACGGCGACAACGTCGGCAAAGATAAAAGCCATCAAGACTGAGAATGAAACATCCGAGCAGAAAGGAAAGACTGAAAAATAATCCACTGGTACCATTTACGAACATTCATCAGAAACGCACGCGCGCTGAAGTCGATTGACTTCTATTGACTCACCTGTATTCTTCACTGCCGCCTCTGTAACCACATCGCAGACCGCTGTAAATCATGCTTAAGTGACCATTAATAATCATTTCCATTTCATAGAGCTACTTTACACACTCGATACTTTCATCGAGTCCTACTTTTTCTTTCGTGCCCCTCTCGTGGGCTTCTTCACTTTGAACGAGTCGAGCTTCATCTTGAGCTTGGTGGAAAACGTGTCAAGCAGCAACTTTCGACGGACAGTGACGAATATATTCGCCGTCGAAAGCAGGCCCTCGTTCACAGCGTTTTCAGTAAATTTGTCCAAAATGGAGGCGATGATAAGGCTCAACAACACGTACGCCCCCAACAATATGAAGCTCGTGAAGAAGAGCGCCGGGACGAAGATGTAACTGCAATTCGCCGCGACGCCGTCCACATTGTATTCACATTTCATCGTGTCGAACATGATACGCTTCCAATTATCACGCGTGATGACTCGCAAGAGAACCATAAGCGATGCGCCAAAGTTCCGAAAGTTCTCCACACGTCCACTCGGATACGTGGTTTCGTAGTCGCCGAAGAGATTCATGCCAAGCACCGCGTACACAAACATCAACATGAATATCAGGAAAACGACGTTAAACGCGCTTTCAAAGGAGCTCAATAGCGTATTGAAAACCGTACGTAGACCCTTCGCTTGTTTAAACAGACGTAGCGCGCGTCCAAGTCGGATGACGCGGAGCACCGTGGTACCGGCGAAATCCACACCTGCGAGGTCGGGAATACTAGCCACGACGATGATGAAATCAAACACGTTCCAGCGCTCTGAAAAGTAACGTTTCGGGAACAGTGCGACCATTTTCAACGAGAGCTCTAACAAGAAGATCCAAGAGAAAAACACATTCGCCGCTCGTTGAATTTCGGCATAGGCTTTCGGTTGTCCGTCGTGATACGACGCCATGGTGATAGTGTTGGCAATGATGCAGCCAACGATGAAAGCCTCAAATCGAGGGTTCGTGGCTAAGGAGTAAGCCGATTTTCGAATGAAAAACCGTGGCGCCCCGGTTGTGTCGTCATCCAATATTTTGAGCTCGGCGTCGTGTTTTTTCATACGCAAAACTTCCGCCCACTCTTGCTGCTCGGCGTTGAGCGTCTGCGTCGAGTTGCTCAACACACAAGCCTTCTTGTAACTCTCGCACACGAGGGCGACGATCATACTCAACCAGACGAAAGAGAGGATCACAATAAAGCTCAAAAAATAAATAGCTGTCCAGCCACTGTTGTTTAAAGATGGCTGCAAGTCCGTATCCGTTGAGTCCATGCCTTGAAACGCTACAGAAAGCCATCCGTCACGTGTGACGATGACGAAGAGACTCAGTAGAGCGAGCAGGGTGTTATCGAAGTTCAGTGGCGGATTGAGCCACCGGCGAGTCACGTGTGCACCTTTCTCGTCAACGAACGTCCCGACGCACGCGTGCATTCCAGAGACCGTAGGGTCGTTGCAGTAATCAAATTTACCAGCAAATAACTGCGAGCCCAGAATTGCGAAAATCAAAAACTGAAACAATCCCAACAGCATCACACTCCCAAGATCAGGTAGGACGTGAAGCAGCGTCGCAACGACGATTTGCATACTCTTAACTCGATTTAACAGGCGCAAAGGACGCAGAGCTCGAAATAACCTGAAGCTGCGCACAAACTTCAGTGCTGACGCGCTCATGGTTTCGACGGCGAGCGATACGATGACAATGAAAAAGTCAAAGCAGTTCGCAGGAGATCGAAGGTATGCTCCTGGGTGCATAACGAAGCCCATCGCAATTACTTTTATGATTGCCTCGCCCAAAAATATGAGCGTGAAAGATACGTCCGCTGCTTTGAGAACGCTGGCCAAATCACTTTCTGGATGCACTGTGGGCGCGTCGAGCGCGAGCTGGATGCACGAGAATACGATGAGAACGAGCATGAGCGCCTCAAACGCGGGATGCTTGATAAGCATGAATAGCAAACGTCGCATCGGGCGTCGCGGCTTGATGAAACCCAACGACGGGTACATCATGCAAATCTCATCCTTTGTCGCACCGGCATTGCGTAACCAGTCCTCTTCGGCGATGTTCTTCTTTGAAGATTTGTCAATTTTCGTCTCATCAACAACGATGTCACGCACGGGTAATCCCAACGCCTTCCTGGCTTTACCGGCGTGTACGTCTTCGGATATCCTCGGGAGGCTGTAGTCTATGTTCAGCAAGGGTGGCATCGACGTATACTCCACGATGGGCACGAGGGTGTTGTACGCGTGCGCAGAATCTCCAGTTGTTTGCGAACCGCGTGAACGCGAGTTGCGGGGACTTCGTGCCGAGTGTGAATTTGACATCGTATCTCCATCTCTGCTCGGTGACGCACTAGATATGTTATCTTCGTTGAAAGACTCTGTCACGGGACCGGGTCTTGGTCTATCAGCCATACCTCGCAGCGATTCCGACAACGACTTGCGTTCTTCGCCAGGCTGCGTAGATTTCACCCTGGCGCGCCAAGAAGCCGTCTTCCGCTCCGTCGGCGGATTGACAGGTGATGGAGCTAGTCCATCGTTGGCGTCGACGTCGTCGGACGCCGCGGGCACGTCCTCGTCGACTGATTGGCCACGTTTCTTCTTTATAGCTTCCAAGCGCTCTGATTCGCGAATTCGCATGCTCAGCAAATTTGCCTCGGCGATTGCGGCAGCGCCTTCGGCGCTCATTCCGTCTCCTTTGAATTTGCCGAGATGACCACTTTTGTTGCCCTCCGCTCGACGTTGTGCGATGATCGCAGTTTGTTCTTCTGGTCGCATCCGAGCCTCCGCGCTCTTCATCGCCAAGCCAATTGTGGGCGCCTGCGACGCCCATTGAAGCGCGTCTTTAGTACCCGACTCGCCGCTACGCTCCAACAGACTGCGTCGAAGTTCAGCGAGCGCATGTTCTTGCAAGTGTCTTCGGACCTCCATTGCACTGGCAGCCGTGCCGTCCGCTGTACCGCCGTACTCATCCCGTAGTGTGTTTGTGTTCTGGATATTCATGTCTTCGTCGCTATCGCTGCCTTGTTCCGCCGCCACGTCAATTCTCCAACGTCGATAGGCCGCCCTTACCTGGCGATCATCCATGGGAATCGGGATACCAGTAGCGACAAGTGCGGATACTTTTCTAGATGCCTTTTCTCGCATGAGCGTCGTCAGTTGGCTCTCTGGCACGCCATCATCAACCGCCAACTCGTCAACTAAAAGTGCTCGGTCCTTGACGAGCTGTTCATTGGCATCCACCGCGTTGTCTTCACTATCGCTGTCAACATCACTATCATTTTCTGTGAAACCTATTATCTCCAGCCACCTTTCTATCAGCTGCACCTCTCTCGCAAATGCTCGCTGTTTGCGTGTATTTATCCTATTCACGATGCGCTTGGCATCCGGATGGCGTCGAATCTCGTTTGGTTTCATCAACCGTGTTAACTCCGTGCTTATGCCTTCCTGGTGCACTTCCACCTTATCCATCTCATCATCATTGTTTCCCTCGAGAAGAGTATTGATTTCTCGTTGACGTTTGGCCTCGGCCTCTCGGCGTTCCGTCTCTTTCTTTTCCTCGCGCAAACGCTCGAGTTCGAGCTCCTTTGCTCGCATCGTGCGTGAAAATGTGTCAATGAGCATCGCCGCGATGAGATTCAACAGCACAAATGAACCGATGAAGGACCAGCAAATGAAAAACAAGGCTGCAGGAGCGCCGTACGAGCCACTCATGGCGACGAGCATCAACTTGTACCAATGCGATCCCGTCAGAATCTCGAATACAGAGAGAAAACTATCCCCAAAGGTGTTGAAATTCGGCCGCGCATCCCAAAACTCGTCGCGTCCACCAAATAGCTGCATGCCTAAAACCGTGAAGACGAAAACAAAGACGAATAGGACACCGCAAAAGTTCAGAATAGCACTGAAGCTCTCCATGGTGGTATCTATCAAACGCCGCATGTTCTTGTTTCTTGTGATGAGGCGAGTCGTGCGCATCACTCGCAACAGACGGAACGCGCGTGCGACGGCCAAGCTGCTGTTACGATATGCCAGCTCTATCAGACCGGCAGTGACAACAGTCGCGTCGAACAAATTGTAGCGATCCTTGCTATATCCTAAAATTCCGAATGCGAGTACTTTCATCACCAACTCGAACACGAAGACTGACAAAAGCAAGTAATTCAGATTATTCACAGCTGTCTCCATCTCGCTCCCCATACCACGAAAGTGCACCGCCAGTATGATTGTATTTACCACAATCGCACTAGTTATACCATTTTCGAAATACTTGTGCTTCACAAACATCTGCAGCCAACGCTGGTAGATGAACTCCCGCCGCATGAACGCCAACGGTCGTTCCATCATTCGCTCCAGGCGCTCTCCATAGCTAAACCGGCCCGCCCTCCTGCTCGCCAGCACTCTCTTACTTTTTGGATTGCTCAGCGCTTTCGATTTGTCTTCCGTCTCGGCGTCCAGCGCCCTTTTTTCGTCTAAAATTGCCGTCTGTCGATACTTTGTCGTCACCGCCGCCAACATAAAGGATGAAACAAAAATTGCGCCGACGGCGACGATGATGATGAAGTAAATTATCGCCAAAACACGATCACCGGTGGCGTCTATGACTTGATACATCAAATCTGTCCACCCACGCAATGTCAAAACTCTATAAATTATAAATCCCGCACCCATGATGTTGTTGAAAGTTGAATGACCGTCGTCCATGCCCGTCAACGCAGTAGCGATGCACACTTGCATGGGTCCACAAGAACGACCGCCGGTAGATTTTGAGCACGGAAACTCGATTTGTTCCATGACGAGATCAAGTGTGCTTGCGTACGCGCATCTGTTCGACAGCTTACCCGCGTAGCGCTGCACGCCGAGGATACCCAAGACTATCATTACGACGAAGAGGAAAAACACGACATCCCTAACCATACCCATCGACGCAAATGTCGTCGAGACGAACACGCGCAATCCAGGGAACCCTGAAATCGATCGCAGTGGTCTCAGTGCACGAATACCTCGAATAGCTGTGAGACCTCCTCCAGATCCACCAGCGACCATAACTCCGACGGAGACCCAACCGCCGATGACGACGGTGAAATCTAAAACTCGCCATCCATCCCTCAAGTACACGTCCGATTCGGGCGGACCGAATATAAAGTTATTCGCCACCACGCGCGCTAAAAACTCCAACGTGAACATCACCGTAAAGATCGTTTCGGCGACTTCTAAATTTTGATTCGTTCGTCCGTGCTTCTCCAGCGGCCGGTACAACGCGAGCGTGAAGCAGTTCGCCACGATGAGCATGATCGTCACCCTCTCGAACCACTTCCACGCAATCAATCGTTGCGCGTTCCTTCGCACGCCACTCCTGGGCGGGAACAAGTACAACGAGGTATCGTTTTGATTCAACTCGTACCAATACCGCTTGGCGCGCGCGTGATTCCTCACGAAAAAGTTTCCTCGCTGCGCCTTCGCGTACTCCGCCTCGCGAAGCGCTCGCGCCGTGCGCTCGCGCCGTTCTACCTTATCATCCATGATCACTATCCACTCCTCGTTCGCTCCTCAACCTTCGCGCGCGCGCCTTTCGTCAGCACGCGTCGACGATTGTTCGCGCGTCGGCAGTAACGGCTCGAACCGTCGCGCATCAATCGTCCCACGTCGCGTCGCCTTCGCCCCGCGCGTCGTTCGCGCGCCGCCAACGTTCGTGCCGTTCGCGCGTCGACCCGTGTGCGCCGCGCGCGCGCGTCGCGCGCGTCGTCGTCGCGTTGTGCGGCGCGCGAACGCCCGCGGCTCGTGTCCCCGTCGTCTCGCGCGCACTTTTGTCCCGAAGCGACAGTGTTTCGCGCGATGGCGCCGCGCGGGCCCGCGCGGACGTCGCGCGCGCCCGTCGGTGCGCGCGTGGCGCGTCAGGGGCGCGTCTCGCGCGGTCGAACGCGACGCGCGGCGCGCGAGGACGCGCTCGGCGGGCAAGATTTCATCTACTCGCAACGCAGCGGTGTCGAAGAAGAGCTCTTTAAAGGAAGCGTTCTCGGCGTCGACGCGGACGTCGCGACGGGCGAACATCGCGAGCGTGAGTTTCGAACGTTCGCCGCGCTCGATGGGTTTCACGTGCCGGAACGCTTCGCCGAGCGCGTGGCGACGCACGTGGTGAAGAACTTGTTGAAGGATAAGGGGGCGCTCGGCGCGACGTCTCCGGCGTTAATTTTGGGGATTTGGGGACACAAGGGTTGCGGCAAAACGATGAACGTGGAGTTGGCGTGTAAGAAAATGGGGTTGCAGCCGATCGTAACGAGCGCGGGGGAGTTGGAGGATTCGACGGCGGGGGAGCCCGGGGCGATGTTGCGGCGAAGGTATCTGACCGCCGCGCGAGCGATGAGAGAGACGGGGAAGTTGAGTTGTCTTATTATCAACGACATCGACGCCGGGATCGGTAAGTTTAAGGACGATCTGGGGACTGTAAATAATCAAATCACGCACGGGACGTTGATGAACATTTGTGACAATCCCACGATCGTGAGCGAGGGACTGGTTTGGAGGACGGACTCCAAATCTACCAACGCGCGCGTGCCAATCATCGTCACGGGGAATGATTTTTCTCGACTGTATGCGCCTCTAACGAGAGACGGTCGAATGGATCTTTGGATGTGGGAGCCGACGTCGCAAGAGTTGGTTGAGATGATACACGCTATGATGAAGGATGACGGGTTGACGACGGCGTGTTGCGAAACGCTCGTCGCGACATTTCCGAATCAGCCTTTAGATTTCTTCGGCGCGTTACGCGCGCGTGTGTATGATGACGCCGTCAGTGATTTCATGTTCAACGTCGGCTTAGATGGTTTAAATGACTCGCTCGTCGGTTTAGATGAACGTCGGAGGTTGAAATTAGGCGACGTGACGATCACGCTGGAGCGGCTGTTGGCGTGCGGACGCAACGTCGTTGGCGAGCAAGAAAACGTGAATAATATTCAGCTCGCTCGAGAGTACATGCGTTGGCAAGAGCCCGAAGAGCTCGTCGCCGCTCGACGCGCGGCTACGAGGAAAGCCGCGCGCGATGAAGCACGTGATAAATTGTTGAAAGAGCCCGACGCCGAGGCGGTAAAGATGCGAGAGGACGCGAAGGCAAAGTTGCGAATCGCGGTGCAGGAACACGCCAAAAATGCCGAACCTGTCATGATCGTAGAAGAGGAAGATGAAGAGCCCCTGCCATGGCGCGTCGAAAATATTGGCGAGGCGCAGCGCTTGATCGAAGGCGGCGCCGTTGTCTTTGACATTCGTCCCGTCAAAGACTTCAATCGAGAGACGCTCAAGGGAGCAACGTCCATGCCCGCGGCGATTCGCACGGGTGGCTTATCAGACGCCGTGGACAACCCAGCCGTGGACGTGATGATAGACAACATCAACGCTGATGGCAAATACGCCGACAAATCGTCCCCAGTCGTCGTCTTTCATGCCGCCGAAGCCTCCGAGGCGTATCATTTGGACGCCTTGCGCGCGCTCGCCGAAGTCTTCGACGACGTCGTCGAAGTCGAGGGCGGGCTTCCATTTTATCTCAAGCACTTCACTCCCGCGGGCAAACGTCGACCTCGTTACGTCGGTTACGGCGCCGAAAACGAGGAAACGTTCTGGACCGCGTCGAATTGACACCTCGTTATTTGTAGTTTCTAGTTTCTAGCGTAGCCCGCCGAAGTTCCGCACACATCCGCGCGTCCTCGACCGCGCTCCCGATGCGCGCGATGCCACACGCGCACGCTCAAATCGTGCTGTCGAGCTCTCGCGTCGCGACGCCGCCATCGACGTCGTGCGCGCGACCGCGCGCTGTCCCCGTCCGCCGCCGCCGCCACCGCGTGTCGATTCCGTTCCCGCGCCGCGCGCTCGCGACGCGCGCCAAGGGACAGTACGACAGCGCGGCCGACGCGGAGGAAGATTTATTGTTTTGGAACGAGGAAGACTTGGAGGACGACGACCCGATCGCGATCGAAGACGATGAAGACTGGGACGACGAGGACGACGACGAGGACGACGACTGGTTCTTCGTCCCGGAGGGCGCCAACGTGCGCGTGGCGAATGAAGATTTGTTCAACATCGACGACGAAGACAGTGGCAATGGATATGTCATAGACTTTGTGCGCGTGCCGACGAAGAACGATCGCGCGAGTGGGAGTTCGGAGGCGGTGAACACGTCGTTAAAGTCGCCGAAGAAGAACCCGCGCGGCGTCGCGGCGGCGGATGCGAAGCCGAAGCGCGTGGTGGGCGAAAGTAGTGAGATAAACGCAAAGAGGGATGATAAAGGGATGAAAAAGGAGGACATCGAGCGCATGTTGCGCATGGGGGTACCGAGGGATCTGTTATTTGCAATCGAGGAGGAAAAACAAGAGGTGGCGACGTTTAACAAGAAGAAGGAATACGAGGCGACGAGAAAAACGCACAAGCGCATGACCATCGTGGCTGGAAAGTATGCACGAAGAAAGCTTTTGTCGCCGAGCGGTTTAGACACGCGACCGATGATGTCCATGGTGCGTGGGGCGACGTTTGATATGATGTTAAACTTTCTCGGTTCGCGAAGCAACGTGCAGTTTCCGCCAGACTCGAGATGGTTGGACATGTTCTGCGGCACTGGCGCGATCGGCATCGAGTCGATATCGCGCGGTGTCGTCGAGGCACATTTCGTCGAAATGGACCCCTGGGTGGTGAACAACGTCACGAACAAGAATCTGAATTCGCTCGGTCTCACCAAGCAAACGACGACACACACCGCAAGCGTGCAAGCCTTCATGAACCAGCACCACAAAAACGCTCGAGGCGTCGGCGGCGCGTTCGATTTCATATCGTTCTGCCCTCCGTACGAAAAAGTATCGTATCCCGAGCTCCTCCTCCAGCTCGATGAGTCGGCGCTGGTCAAAGACTCGACCATTTTACTCGTCGAGTACGCCAAAGGCCAAGCGCGTGACATCCTCCCGAGCATCGGCAAGCGTCTCCGCCGCGTCCGCGACCGGCGCTACGGTCGCACTTTCGTCGCTTTATACGTCTGCGACGGCAGGGACATCGACGGCGAGGACGACGACGAAGGTCCCGAAGTCGCGACCAAGTTCGCCAAGCCCGTTCGCCGCGGCCGCCGGCGCGACGACGACGACGCGTGATCGTGCCATTCGTCCCGCGCGCGCTAATAAAACATCAGGACACGAGCAAGTCACTCCATCAGCAGCGTCGTCGCGCGTCCACACTTGCGCACGCGCGCGAGAACGTCCTCCGCGTCCAACGCGTCCCCGCGCACCACGCACCGCTTCGCCTCGACGTCGATCTCCACCTCGCGCACGCCCTCGATGCGCTCAGCGATCCTGCGCACAGACGCCGCGCACCCTTCGCACGCGAAGTCGACCGCGAGCGTGACCTCCGTGCGCGTCATGCGCGCGATCGGTCGCGAGCGACGCGTCGCGATGTGCGGTGCGATTCGAGCGCGCATCGACCCGCGGCACCACACGCGCGCGCGCGCGCGAACGCCGTCGCGAGGCGTCGATCGGTCGCGCGCGAAGGCTCGCGGCGCGCGCGCGAGCTCGCGCGCGCGGGCGAGGCGCAGAATTTAAACGCGCGACGCGAACGCGACGCACCTGTCACTCGGCACCTCGGATTTCGTCGGCGCGGCGACGGCGGGGACGCGCGCGCGCGAGAGCGAGCGAGGATGCGGAAAATATGCGAGTACTTCATATCACGCGCGATCGCGCGGTTGGTGCGCGACGGCGGCGGTGAGGGCGAACGCGGGCGAGCGAGAGTGGACGCGAGCGCGGGCGAGGCGAGACTCGAGGACGTCGAGCTCGACGCGAACGTCGTCATGGCGTGGACGGGCTACTTTGAGGCGCGAACGGGTATGGAGTTGGTGGCGGTGCGCGTGGGGGCGGTCACGGGGCGGATTCCGTGGGAGGCGATCGGGAGGGAGTCGTGCTCGTTGGAGCTCGAGGACGTGACGGTGACGACGCGACCGAGCGCGGGGAGCGGCGAAGCGGAGGTGTTTGACGCGCTCGAGAGAGAGGATGGCGCGCGCGCGCAAGGGTCGGCGATCATGCGGCAAGCGTTGAATGCGCTCTGTCGTGGGCTCAAGGCGCGATTGAGAGGGGTAAACGTAGTGGTGCAAGACGCAGCGGGCGCGGGCAAGTTTCTCGTGCGACTCGAATCGGCAGAGTATACGCACGGGCAAGGGGTGAGTTTCTCGGGGATGTCTGTGCGACGAATCGCAACTGGCGTTGAATGTTCGGTGTCCGAGGTCGTGGTGCGCGACGTTTCCGGGCACGCAGAGATACCAAGTGATTTCAGTCGCGTCGACGTCGAGTTGGAGACCATCGAAACGACGGCTACAGTGCACGCGGTGAAGAATTTCGTCGATCTCGTGAACGCATTTGGTTCCAATGCATCTTCTGCTCGCCTAAAACGGCCATCGACGTCGAGACCGCGACGTTCATTCATCGACGATGTGCTATCGAGTGGGTCGGCCGCCATGTACGCAAGCGCGTATGAGGAAGCGAACGACGCCATGGGCGAGAGCATGGGTGACAGCGTTTACGAAGACTCAAACGAGGAGCTGAACGAAGAGTTCTTCGACGACGCAGAGGTAGCAATACGGGAGTTGTCGGAATCATTGGGTATCGATTCTTCCGCGGAGCCTTCGAGTGCAACGACGGTCTTCACCGTTCAATGTCCACAGTTTTCTATGGATGCGCCGTTCGACGACGTGGTGTGCAAACTGACGATGACGGCGATTAGAATTGAATTGTCGGATCGATTAGATGTGAGCTGGAGTGACGCGCGATGTCTTTACGGGTTCGACGACGACCATGAGTTGGTTTTGCATCTTTCTTCGGTTGGCGCCGATGACAGGTGCGGTGTAGTCTTGCGTGACGACTGCGTGTCGATGCAAATGGGTCACGCCAAACTTGCATTGAATGGTGTCGAGTGCGTGACAGCGGCGTCCTTAAGTGAAAATATCACGGCGACAGTGTACTGGCTCGAAGATCCAGCGTATCGTCTAGACGGTTCGCTTCCCGAACGTTGTTTGGCCAAGGTGAAGAACAGGCGTGAAGCGAATGAGACAGATACATGTCTTCGGGAGCAACTTGCGAACGACGCGTCACTGTTCGTTAAATTGAATGTGCCAATTATCGAAACTAGGTTGAGCATCGATGTGGTGGAATCGGTTTCCACTATCATTCAGTCAATGTACGAGCTTCCAGACAATCACCCTATGGCGCTGCGAGTCGCGACGCCCGACTCCGTCATGACCCCCTTGGCGTTTGGAATCGATGTCGGCGCGCTTCGCATGCAGCTTGATGCCCCACTGACAGATGGAACGTGTTCGACTTCCACCGACGATGACTCTGTACTTGTCGAGTGCGAATTGAGGCGTGCGCGTGTTTTTGCGGCGACAAACATCGCTGGCGTTCTCGGTTCAGATTTCGTATGGACGCAGTTTGATTCGGCTCGGGTTACTACTGATAACGTCGAAACAATCTTTGTCGAGTGTCGTAGTTCAGATCAAGGCGCTTCGAAATCATCGCTCGCGTTTGCTCGCATGGAGGGCGAGCCAGCATGCGCAGACGTAAACGTCGTCGGAATGTCGGCCTCGTTAACGCAGTGCGAGCCGCTTATACGGCGCCTGAATACTTTTGCTCCCGCAAGAGACGTCGATGCCGATACAAATGTGTGCGATTCTTCCACACTGTGTTTCTCTTTGAGTTTATTCGAGTTGGTGCTCATATACAAGTCGAATGACTCGTTCGCGCTCATTCAGAATGATTTTTTGCGCATTTCTTCCAAAGGGGTAGAATGTTCGCATGATGCGGGGGTTTCGACCAGCTTTGGCGTCGAAATGTACTGCAACGAGATCAGTGCGTTTATGGTGCCTCCCGAAATCAAGGCAACTGACGGCATTCGCACGTTACCGGCGTTTCCATTCACGAATTCTATTATTTGCGCCGCGCGGTTTGCGCCGGTGATGAATGCAAAGGCGATTTCGTTGATTACGTCCTCTTCAAGCTCGAAGACTGCGATCGCCACCGTCAACACTCGATCTTGCGTCGTGTCGCTTCAGAGAGACATTTTGCGCGCGTTAAAGCGGCTATTCATGTCGGAAGTTGAAGGCGCTGATCGTCCAGCGAGTCCGGCGAGCGGCGACGAGAACGAGTACGTCTTCGTGAGTCCTGTGAAGAAGGCCAGAGATATCTCGCACGCACGATACTCGTCGAGCGTAACTGAGCATGAAATAGCCGCCGCGACTCGCGATCACGACGAGATGTTTCCTAGGCGACTCGAAGGCCAGAAGCGCGGAAGTACGGAAACTAGTGAGGCTCATCACAGAAGTCTGTTAGTGCGACGTGACACGAACGCCCGAGTTGGACCGAACATAATCGAGAACTTCTTCTATCGCAACAATCGACGAGTGCGTCGGAAGCGTAAAACGGTGTTGTTAGCGGCAGGGAGTGTCACGGCGGTGAGAAAGCATAGTTCAAGTCGAGCGCGCGCCGGCGGCGTGAACGCCTCCATTATGAGTCGTAGTCGATTTGCGGGTGAATTCGTCGAAGCACGTCTACCGGCGATGCCGCCGTCTTTACCGCGTGTCAGCGACCATGCGCACACTCGATACCTTCCGCTTCCAAAGGATGTCGTCGTGCCGCAAAGCACGGTTCATGTGAATGGCGAAACGTTCGATGTACACATCTTGCCGGGGCTATTCTGGTCCGAATCGCCGACAAGTTTGCCGAGGCACGCGGATTCTGTGGAGGTCGATCCGCTCGGTGTATCTGCAGGAATCAAACTTTCACTGAAAACGAACACCGTGCGCGTTGACTCGTTCCCACAGCGCGAAGGCGAAACCGCGCATCGCATCGCGTGCGCGGTGCGCGACGCTGTTTGTACAGACGTCACCGCGGGCGCAACGTGGCCAAACGTATTGAAATACGACGTTCTCTCGGGCGAACGAGGCGATCGAAGCGATATGTGTTCGTTGGACATAATGGCTGTTCGTCCGGATGCGAAAACACCTTCCGAAGTTGAGTATCTGTTCAAGGCCTCGTCGATACCGATTCACGTCAAGCTCGATCAACGCGTCTTGAAGCTCGCGCTCGATGTCTTTGCCGACGACTCTGATGACTCTTCTCATGTCGCATCACCGCCACGTGAAGAGTCGATATACTTTCAAAAGATTGAGATCGATCGGCTTTCGCTTCGTTTGGACTATTGCGGTCGTCAAGTTGACATTGACTCGCTGCGGTCTGGAAACTTGCTCGAGGCGCTGAATCTCGTGCCTTGGGACGGGGTCCTTCTCGACATCCAGCCGCTTCGGCTTACCGGAATCGCTGGTGTAGTCCCGGTTGTGCAAACTGCCGTAAATGCATGGCTTGATGACATTACGCGCACACAAGCACACAAGTTTGTGCAAAGTGTGAAGCCAATCAAATCGGCGACCAACATCGGCCGTCGAGCCGCCGGTCTGGTGTCCAAACCTCTGGAGTTTCATCGAAACAACAGACGCGGCGGTGTTGTCGCTGGGTTCGCTCTCGGCGTCGCTTCTTTCGTTAAAGAGGTGTCACTATCATCGATCGAACTCGGCGCTTTCGCCGCGGGTCAATCCGCTGCCCTTCTCGCCGCCGCCGAAGGAATGATAGTGGACGCCGAACGCGAAATCGAAGATGTCTCTTCGCCGACGAACGTCTTTCACGGGCTCTCCCTCGCCAGTAAAACCGCGTGGCGCGGCGCACGTCGCGCCACCGACGCACTCGTCGTCGAGCCCATCCGAGATTACGCCACCGGCGATGTCACGTCGTCTGCCGCGCTCCTCGGCGCCGTTCGCAAGGTTCCCTACGCCGCCGTCACCGGCGCCAAAGGTTTCACCAAAGCCGTCGATCACGCCCTCTCCGGCGCGGTCGCCTCGTTCCGTCCACCTTCGCGCGACGCCGACGCATCGTGCGACGCCGATGATTTCCCTTAGCCCTCTCCGTCAGTCGCCACTCCCGCTCGTGTGATTGCACGCATTCATTCCTTCGTTCTCGCGCCTCGCGCGCGCGCTCGAATCTGCACAGGTTATCCCTCGCGCGCGCGCCCGCGCGGGTCGCCACTCCACGCCTCGCGCGCCGCCGCTCGACGACGGCGCATCGAACGACGACGACGACGATGCTCGCGCGCGCACCCCTCGCGCTCGCCCCGCGCGCGCCCGCGGTCGACGCGCGACGCGCGACCGCGACGTCGTCCCGCGCGGCGACCGCGCACGCGCGACCGCGATGCGGCGCTGCGACGCTGTCGAAACCGCGCGACGCCGCGCGCGACGTGCGACAGCGCGCGTACGCGAAACAACCGCCGGCGAGCGGGACGTTCGACCCGCTGGGGCTGCTGGACGTCGAGCGAGGCGACGACGGGGTCTTCGCGCCGGCGTTCGGCTGGACCAAGCCGAGCGCGACGCGCGCGATGTCGAGCGGACGAAGCGGAGGACCGAGCGGCGACGCGAAGATGGGAGATTTTTTTGGCGGGAAGTTGCCGGGGAAGATTGCGACGATTTTCGCGCTGTTGGTGCTGTCGCGAGTGGGGACGTACATTCCGATCAGCGGCGTCGATAGGGCGGCGTTCGCGGAGTCGCTCGCGGGAGGAGGGGGGATGATGGCGTACGCCGATACGCTCACGGGAGGGAGCATCTCTAAGCTTGGGATTTTTTCGCTCGGGATCGTGCCGTACATTAACTCGAGCATCATCTTTCAGTTGCTGGGGAGCGTGTTTCCAGAGTTGAAAAAGTTGCAAAAGGAAGAGGGCGAGGCGGGACGGCGCAAATTTCAACAGTATCAAAGGTGCGTCGAGTAGTTGTCGGTCGAGTAAATGCGATGCGATGCGCGTAAGCGGTGATGTGACCTTTTAGGTCTCGTTCGATTGAGCTTCGGCGCGTTACGACGCGTCGATGGCCTGAAAAGAATAACGGAAACTGAGCTACGCGACACGAGCACGCGTTTTTTATTCGACCATGAATGGAGACTGACAGAGACTGTGTTTCTTATTTTGTAGGTACGGCGCGCTTGGATTTGCCATCGTCCAAGCCGTGGGTCAGTGCTTGTACGTGCGCCCTTTCGTCGAGGATTTCACGCCGATTTGGTTGTTTGAACAAAGCTGCGCGCTGACCGCCGGCGCCATGATTCTCATGTACATCGGCGAGCTTTTGAACGAAATCAAACTCGGTAACGGGACGTCTTTATTGATTTTTGCCAACATCGTCAGTGCTTTGCCGTCTTCCGTGGGTCAAACGGTGTCAATGGCTCAAGAAAAAGGTGACTCGTCTGTGCTCGCGGTGTTTTTCGGCGCTTTCGCGCTCACGACGTTGGGAATCGTGTACGTTCAAGAGGCTGAACGTAAGATTCCGATGAACTATAGCACGCGATTCAACGCTGGTGGTTTGGCTAAGTCATCATACCTGCCGTTCAAAGTGAACAGCGCCGGGGTGATGCCGATTATTTTTGCTTCTTCTTTGCTCGCGTTGCCCGCGACGCTCACGCGCTTCACGGACAACGGCGCCGTGCTCGGCGTGGCGCGGTTCCTTAGCCCTGGTGGTGGTGCCGGCTACGTCCCGGTGAACGTCGCTATGATTTGCTTCTTCAATTACTTTTACACCTTCCTCCAACTCGAGCCGAAGGATGTCGCAGATCAGCTCAAGCGCCAGGGCGCCTCCATCCCGGGCGTTCGTCCCGGCGCCGCGACACGCGATTACATCACTCGGGTCTTGGAGCGTTTGTCGGTTTTAGGAAGCGTATTCTTGGGAGCGCTCGCCTTGACTCCGGGTGCGGTAGAGCAAATTACCGGCTTGCAAACTTTCCGCGGTTTTGCGGGCACTTCCTTGTTGATTCTCGTAGGCGTCGCCACGGATTCCGCTCGCAAGGTACGATCCGAGCTCGTCATGGAATCGTACGATACGAAGCTGGATGAGTTCTACTCGTCCAAGCCGAAGAAGTAGAATAAGTGTGATATTAACGAATGGATTACAACACGTCTAACACGTCTAATAGCGTCCTCGACCTCTTCCGCCGCCTCTACCGCCGAAACGACCTCCCGGCGACCCTCGTCCTCGCCCGCCAAACCTTCCTCCTCCCGGAGAGCGACCGCCGCCGCCATAGTTGCCGCCACGTCCACCAAAACGACCGCCGCCACCGCCACCGCCGCCACGCCCACCGCCGCCATAGCCTCCGCCACCACCGCCGGATTGCGGCCGCTGACTCAGCTCTGGTAATTCTTCACACGCGGTGATGGACACGGCAGACTTGCCGCTCGATGCGGGTTCGGACAAGGCGCAAAACTTATCGGCGAGCTCAGAGGGCACGTCGAAGACCGCAGCCATATTGTCCACGCTCAATGTTAAGCGACGAAGCTGCAAATCGTTTTCGTCCATGCGTTGACGCAAGAAGTTCCACACGTACGTCGGCGTTCTGATTTGCGTCTCGCCCGCGGTGAACAACAGCGTCGTCTGGCCCGAGTGAGAAGTCAACAACGACCGTTGTCTCAGCTCGCCGTGGCCGGCGAGCTTGGCGATCGCCATGGCGAGCACCTCAACCGGATCGCGACCTTCCTCACTATCGCTATCTTCGCCCTCGAGTAAGTCTCGGGCGACGTCCATGAAGAGCTTTGCGGCGCCCTTGTGCACCTTGCGGATTTGCTCTCCCGCAATTTTTCCCGCCGCCTTTGCCATCTCCGCCGGTTGCGGCGGTCCGATGCGAACAAACTTGAATCCGCCTTTTCGTTCGATGTTCGGTACGGCCCATTCGGAACGCGGCGTGCACAGCGTGACACTAATGCCAGTGGCCCCAGCGCGTCCCGTGCGACCCGAGCGGTGAATGTACGTCTCGGCGTCCTTCGGCGGTTCGCACTGAATCACGAGCTCGACGCCGGTGATGTCTAAACCTCGCGCCGCCACGTCGGTGGCGACCAAGACTTGGAACTTATCTTCTCGGAAACCAGCCAAGACGACTTCGCGCTGACCTTGGCTGACGTCGCCGTGAAGCGCCTTCGCACCCTTCGGGATTTCCTTTTGCAAGTTGTCGCAGAGCTCGCCGCAGTCGCGCTTGGTATCGCAGAACACGATGACGCGTCCGCCGCCCGGGGCCTTGGAACGAATGACGTCGCAGACGAGGTCGACGCGATCGCTCCATTGACAAGGTAATAGCATGTGTTGGACGGCCCCGCTCGCCTTTTGCTTTTGGTCGCCGACCAGATCGACCGTGGCGTAGTCTGGCTTTAAGAAACGTTTCGCGATGTCCTTCACCCACGGGGGCAAGGTGGCCGAGAAAAGCAGTGTCTGAACGTCTCCGGAGCTCTTCAAGATCAACTCGACGTCGTCCACGAATCCCATGTTCAACATCTCGTCGGCTTCATCGAGCACCCTGAATTTGAGCTTGTCCATCATCAACGTCTTGCGCTCCAAATGATCCTTCATGCGTCCGGGAGTACCGATGACGATGTCGCACCCGCCGCGTAAACCCATCTCTTGCTCGCGATACGGCGTCCCACCGTACACACAGACGGACTTAAACCCGAAAGAGTTTCCTATCCAGTCAAAGTCGGCGAACACCTGTTTCGCGAGTTCGCGCGTCGGCGCCAGCACCACGCACATCGGCCGACGACCTTGTACGCGGCGCCCGTTCGCCGGCATGGGCGAAATCTTCGCCATCTCCTCGACGATCGGCAAAACGAACGCCAACGTCTTCCCACACCCCGTGCGCGCGCGTCCGACCACGTCCTTACCACTCAGCGCGATCTCCAGCGTCTCGGCTTGAATGGCGAAGAGCGCGTCGAATCCCTTCTTCCGCAGCGTCGCCTTCACCGGCTCGCTCAGCGCGAAATTATCCAGCGCCAACGGGTTCGGCTCTTCGGGCTCGGGCGTCCCCACCTCGACCGCATCTTCACCCTCGACGTCCTCCCTCGCCTCGCTCGTCGACTTCTTCCTCTTCTTCTTCTTCTCCGTCGTCTCCCGCGAATCCGAATCCTCCTGCGCGCGCGACCCGTCGTCGGCGTCCGTCGTCAGTCTTCCCTCCCTCTCCCGTCGCTTTCGCGCGCCCATCGACGCGATCGCGCGCGCGCGTTCGTCCGCGTTCCCTTCGTCCGCGTCTCTCGTCGTCGTCGTCTTTCGTCGCCGCTCGCACCGTCTTCCGCTTCTTC
>TARA_B110000003_G_scaffold91431_1_pt1 | contig 22769 bp, 12 predicted proteins | sample TARA_B110000003 | Tara Oceans TARA_B110000003 (sample SAMEA4396424) | marine metagenome | biome: Westerlies Biome; feature: [SRF] surface water layer (ENVO:00010504); material: water (ENVO:00002006), including particulate matter (ENVO:01000060) such as... | depth 5 m
TTTATTAAAAATTTTGGTCAATATATAAAAAAGAAATTGTTAATCCTTTCTATAACTTAAAATTTATTTATGATTGTTATTAAAAAAAGCTTTGTCTATATTTGCCCACCAATGGCGAGGTAGCTCAGTTGGTTAGAGCGTCGGATTCATAACCCGGAGGTCGGGGGATCATGCCCCCCTCTCGCTACAAATAATAAATTAAAGTTTTAGTTTTAACCTACATCAACTTTTTCCCTCATGTCTGTTGGTAAAATCCCAAAATGCTCTTTGAAGCATTTTGTAAAATATGATGGTGAGGAAAAACCAACTTTATAACAAACTTCACTGATTGTATAGTTTGAAGCTTCTATAATCTGTTTTGCCTTTTTTAGACGTACTTTCCTAATAAACTCGTTAGCAGTGTCTCCTGTCAAGGCCTTAATCTTTCTGTAAAGCTTACTTCTACTTAAGAATAATTCACCTGCAAGGTGTTCTACATTTAGCTTTTCGTCATTTATATTTTCATTTATATGGGCTATAATATTAGTTATAAATTGTTTATCTAAAGATGTTGTATTTTTTAATATGTCACTATCATTAATTTCGGTAAAATATTTATCAAATAGTATTTGTCTACTTGTAATTAATTGTTTTAAATATGACTCCAAAACCCCCATGTTGAAGGGTTTATTTATATAAACGTCAGCACCTGAGTCAATCCCCTTCACCTTATCAATCTGCATTCCTTTTGCTGTAATCATAAGTAATGGGATATGACTAGTCTTAATATCATTTTTAATAAGCTTACACAGTTCTATTCCATCCATAACTGGCATCATAACGTCAGTAATAATTATATCTGGAACAAATTTAATTGCCTTTTCAAAGCCTTCTTTTCCATTTTCTGCTTCTTTTATAAAATATTCTTTTTCTAATTGTTTTTTTACATATGTTCTTAACTCAATATTATCCTCAACAATTAGAATAGTTCTTTTATTTTTAAAACTATTTTTAATAATATCATCATTTTCCTGATCATTAATGATTGAATACTGACTATTAGAGTCAAATGATTCATTAAAATCAGAATGAGATAAATGTGTGTTACCCAAAGGAAAATATACCGTAAATGTAGTGCCAAAGTTTTCTTTACTTATTAAATCTATTTTTCCTTTATGTAAATCAACAAAACTTTTAACCAACTCCAAACCTATTCCAGTACCACCATAATATTGATTATTCATTTCATTAACCTGATAAAATCTATTGAAAACCTTGTTGATGTTTTCCTTTTTGATCCCTACTCCAGTATCTTTTATTATAATTTCAATTGCCGGTTTAGGATCAGCATCATTTATTAAAGGAAATAAAATAAAATCATTTGGCTTATTCACTTCTATAGTTATAACTCCATTTTCTGATGAGGCTTTAAAGGCATTTGAAATAAGATTAAATATTATTTTTTCTAACATAGAAGGATCTGACCACACAATTAAACCTTCATCCTGAAAATCATAAACCAAATCAATATTTTTTAAAACCGCTTCATCTTCAAAATGACTCAAAACTTCTTGAATAAATGGAACGATTTTAATACGTGAAGCATTAATTGTCATTTTGTTAAACTGTAGTTTTCTAAAGTCCATTAACTCATTAATAAGCCTAGAAAGACGTTTTGCATTTTTGTGTATAGTGTGATGTTTTTCTTTAACTTCTCTTGAAAAATTATCAATATTTTGATTGATTATATCTTCTAAAGGACTCAAAATAAGTGTTAAAGGAGTTCTAAATTCATGTGAAATATTTGTAAAAAATTGTATTTTTTTTGAATTCAAAATCTCAAACTGTTTACGCTCTTGTCTTTCAGTAATTAGAGTTCTTTTTTCCTTAATTCTCTCAGAGATGATCTTAGGAATTAAATATGCAAGAAATAGAATTAAAATGAAATAAAATAAGAATGCATTATTTGAAGCCCACCAGGCAGGGAGTATCTCAATATTTATACTTGTAGGGAATTCGTTCCATACTCCATCATTATTTGAAGCTTTTACTTTAAAAGTGTAATCTCCTGGAGGAACTCCTTTAAAAGAGGCGTTTCTCACATTTTTGATATAATTCCAATCATCATCATAACCCTCCAATAAATAAGCATATTGATTGTCTTCGCTTCTTGTATAATTAATTCCAGCAAATTCAATTGAAAATGAAGACTGATCATAATTCAAACTAAGATAATCAGTTTTGGAAATTACTTTATTTAAGGGAGAATTATCGATACTAGGCCTAATTTTTTCGTTAGATATCTTGAGATTAGTCAGATAAACTATTGGTTTTTCTTTATTATTTTTTATGGTAGTTGGATTAAAAAAATTAATACCTTTTGAGTTTCCAAAATAAAGTTCATTACTAAAGCTTTTATGAACCGAATTGAAATTGAAATTATTGGATAGTAATCCGTCACTTTTATTATAATTTATAAATTTATTGTTTTTTAAATCTAGTTTTGAAAGTCCATTATTTCCAGCAAGCCATAAGTGACCTAATTGATCTTGGGTTATTGAAGATATAGTTTCGTGAATTAGTCCATTACTGGTGTTATACCATTCAATTGAATCTTTTATTTTATCATATCTAAAAAGTCCCCTTCCTTTTGTTCCTATCCATAAATATTTGTTATTATCTTCAAATAAACTAAAAACAATACTTGACTCCATTTTTTTTCCCAAAGCGATATTCATTTTTTTATTTAATGAAGAAACATCATAGGAAGAATTGGAGTTTTTAATAACTCTAAAAACACCAAGCCTAGAGCCTATCCATATATTATCATCGCTATCGACTAATACTTTCCTTATATTACTTGTATTTATATTAAGTTTAGAAAAATCTTTTGATGTATGATGAGTGAATTTTTCATTATTAGGATTATATGAGTATAGGCCACTTAGAAAAGTGCCAATCCAAATGGTTCCATTTGAATCTTCAGAAAAACTCATTACCCTGTTAGATTTAAAAATACTTTTTGATGAATTTTTACTAATATTTATAAATCTCTTCTTGTTATTTTTTAAAATAAACAAACCGTAATTCCAAGTTCCAACCCAAACGTTATTTTTACTGTCAATAAAAACAGTTTGAACGTCTTGAGCATTTAATCCATTTGCAATAGGATTGTTCGAATCAAACAAATTAATAAAAGTATTATTTGATGGATCATAAACATCCACTCCCCCATCTAATAAACCAATCCAGAGTCTATTATGTTTATCATTAGCAATTGCAGTCACAGAATTAGAGTTAAGAGAGTTTGTCTGAGATGGACTATTCTTAAATGAGTTGAATTTACTGTAACTATAATCATATACATCAATTCCTTTGTTATAATATCCAATCCAAATTCTATCTTTATCATCATTGTATACCGTCCAAATTGAATTTGATTTTAAACCATCTGAGTTTAACCGATTATAAGTGTAGTTTTTAATTTCTCCTGATTTTTGAATATATTCAAAAAGACCATCATTTTCTGTACCACATAAAATATTTCCATTTATTTTTTCAGTTAATGACAAAATTCGTTTTTCTGAAATCTTAAAATGTTTAATTGAAAAAACTCCATTGTCATTTTCATTTAATTTGTAAAGTCCAGAAGAAAATGTGCCAATCCATATTGAATTATCTTTAGCTAAAATCATAGATTGAATCGAATTATTTATATAATCATACTCGTTGCCTATGTCAATCTTAGCCAATTGAAATTCATTTTTATATACATCATAAATCATTAACCCATAATTAGTTCCTATTAAAAATTTTCCTGTATTAGATTTAATAATTTTATTTATCAATAAACCTCCAGTGCCCTTTCCTTTATATGTAACAGGTTCATATTTAAAGTTTTTTTTGTCAAATTTGAATAAGCCATTTCCATGGGTTCCCAATAAAAAAATATCTTTTTCATAGTTAATAATCGAATGAATTGGAAATTTTTCTTTCTTTTTAGTCAAATCGCTAAAAGAGTTATTGAAATCATCAAGGTTTTTATTATATAAGTTTAGTCCTTGATCAGTTCCTATCCAAATGTCACCCTCTAAATCTTCATGTATAGTATGGACTATTGAACTATTTAAAGAATTTTTATCAGATCTAAATTCTTGATTATAGTTTATAAATTCAATACTATTATACTTATAAACACCATCCCCAAAAGTACCGATCCAGATAAATCCTTCTTTATCCTTGAGTAAGGATGTAATTCCATATTGAGTAATATCCTCATTTACCGTAACAATTTTTGTTTCATCAATACTTTCTTGACCACTAGCATATTTAATCATAGATAAACTGAGAAGCAACAGTAAGGAAATTTGATTATAAAATTTAATATTAACGTTCATGTTGAATTTTATCTTTTTTAGCCTTAATAAGTTAACACCTATAAATATACTATGAATAATACAAAACCCACAATTATAACAAAAAGAGATATGTTTACAAAGCTTCAAATATTACATGCTTTTCTTCAAATTTGATATCGAATAAATAGGGGTTATTTTTAAATTTAATCTATGTTAATTTTCTATTAACACAATTCAAACAAAAAATATTATGAAAAAACTACTGCTGATCTTTATTTTTTTACCAATAGTAATTCATTCACAAAACTTAACTATTAATGGTACCGTAAGTGATGAGATTGGATCACCTCTTCCGGGTGTTTCTATTTTAATTAAAAACTCTGATAATATTGGAACTGTTTCAGATTTTGATGGTAATTATTCTATTGAATTACCTTCTGAGCTTGAAAAAGTTTTAATCTTTTCCTACATCGGATTTTCTTCACAAGAAATTGATGTATCCAATCAAAGTCAAGTAGATGTTACATTGGCTTCATCCCAAACTGAACTTGATGAAGTTGTTATCGTTGGATACGGAACTGTTCTTAAAAAGGATGTTACTGGATCACTTGCTGAAGTAACTGTAAGTGATGCAATCAGATCTTCTACAAATTCCGTGGATCAATTACTTCAGGGAAGAGCTGCTGGTGTTCAAGTAATTCAAAACTTGGCTGATCCTGGTTCAGGTATAAGCGTTAGAATTAGGGGTGCTAATAGTTTGAGGGGTAACAATGAACCTTTATATGTAATTGATGGTGTAATTATCTCATCTGCAGGAGAAGATGTTGCTTCAGCAGGAGTTGGAATGACTGGTCAAGATGCACAAAATGGTTTAGCAGGAATAAACCCAAGAGATATTGAAGAAATAAGAGTTTTAAAAGATGCTTCTGCTACTGCAATATATGGTTCACGTGGAGCAAATGGTGTAGTTTTAATAACAACTAAGAAAGGGAAGAGTGGAGAAATCAAGATTAATACTTTTGTAAATACTTCAGTAAGAACAGTAAGTAAAAAATACGATGTTTTAAATGGAAGGACTTATGCAAATTATGTTAATGAATGGGATACAATAGGTGGAGAAGAACCTAGATATCAAGTTACAGGTTCTCAAGTTTTTAGAATTGGCGGTGGTGAATTAGAGGATAACACTACTCCAAGTTCAGTTCCAGCTCAATTAGTAGATTGGCAGAGTGAATTATATCAGCAAGGATTTAGTACTAAAGTTGGTGCATCAGCTTCCGGAGGTAGTGAAAATGGTAATTATTATATTTCTGCTGGATTTGACAATCAAGAAGGAATTGTCAAAAATTCAAATCTAAAAAGTGGAGATTTTAGAATTAATTTAAATCAAAATCTTAATGATAATTTAAAACTAGAAGCTAGATTTAGTAGCTTTTTTAGTAGTCTTGATGCAGCAGAGAGTGGAGACTTACAAGGAGGAAATAATTCAAGTTTCATTAGATCAGCTACTGGCTTTAGACCAGTAATAACGAGCTTAGATGATGAAGATGACCTTGGTTTATCGAATCCATTTTCATGGATTGAGGACTTTACCGATGCTTCTGTTGAAAAAAGATTTATTGGTTCACTTGGTCTTACCTACAAACTACCTGTAAGAGGGTTGAGCTATCAAATTAAAGCGGGTGGTAATATTAGAACTAAAGATAGAAGACGTTTTTGGGGATTATCAACCTTTAATGGATTTAGTGATAATGGTCAACTACAAATAACAACCTTAAACTCAAATTCGTATCAAATTAATAACGTTTTAAGGTACAACAGGTCGTTTAATCAAAAACATAGAATTAATGGAGTTCTTGGTGTTACTTATGATGCGAGAAATGTAGATAGTAGTGTCTATGCAGCCTATGATTTTGTAACTGTAGATTTTACTACTCAGCAACCAGGATTTGGACAAAACACTAAGGTTCCACTTAGATACGGTCAATCAGATCAAGAGATTTTCTCAGTTCTAGGAAGATTAAATTATACATATGATAACAAATATACTCTAACAGCAACATTTCGTAGAGATGGTGTTTCTAAATTTACTGAAGGTAATCAGTATGGAACTTTCCCCTCCTTTGCATTTGCTTGGAACGCAGGAAATGAGGAGCTTATTAAAGGTTTGAATATTTTTGAAGACTTAAAGATTAGGGCTGGATGGGGTCAAATTGGAAATCATGGTATAAGCCCTTATGGAACTTTTTCTAATTACGGAGTCTCTGATAGATTATATGGAAATAGTGGTGGAGGTGCTAATATACCAATTGTACTTCTTAATCTTGCTAACACTGGTTTAACGTGGGAAACAACAGAACAAGTAAATTTTGGACTAGATTTTAGCACGAGGAATAACATTTTTTCAGGAAATATAGATGTTTATCAAAAAGATACGAAGGATTTACTTCAAAACGCAAATATTCCTACTTCCTCTGGCTTCTCTAATATACTTGTAAATCAGGGAGAAATATCAAACAAAGGATTAGAATTAGCCTTAAATATAACTCCAATCAGTACAGATGATTTCGAATTGAGTTTTGGTGGAAACATTGCTTTCAACCAAACTAAAATTGAAAGTTTGGAAGCACAACCCCTTGCTGATCTATTTATAAATAATGAGATTCAACAAAGAAAATTTTATTTAGGAAACACAGTATCTCCCGGTAACACTTTTAAATATCCTGCAAATATTTTTATTGAGGGTGAAGAATCCAGTTTGTTCTATGGTTTTGAAACAGACGGAATATATCAAGTTGGCGATTCATCTCCCGGAGGTTCTTTGGTTCAAAATGTCTCAGGTCAAAATCCTGCCGTCGATTTAAATGCTCCAATTGCTGGAGATATTAAAATCAAAGATCTCAATGGTGATGGTATTATCAATTTACAGGATAGAACAACAATTGGAAATCCAAACCCTGATTTTGTTTATGGATTTAACATAAATCTTAGATCAAATGGATTTACTGCAAGTATTTTATTTAACGGAGTACAAGGTAACGAGATCGTTAACGGAAATAACCTAAAATTAGGTTTAGCTGAAGGTCAGCTAAACTTTAACGTTCTCAATAATACATATAATAATGCATGGAGGCTAGACAATCCATCAAATACAGTCCCAAGATTTGGTTACACTACAGATGGACAACAATCTCTTACTGACTTTTTCGTTGAAGACGGAAGTTATTTGAGGTTAAATAATATTACTATTGGATACGATGTGCCAGTCCAATATAATGCACTTATAGATAAGATGAATGTTTACATAACAGGACAAAACTTATTTACCTGGACAAATTACAGTGGATATGATCCAGAAATCACAAACTTCTTATATACAGGCCTTATAAATGGAGTTGATTTTAATGGAAGACCGAACGCTCAAACTATTTTACTCGGTTTAAACATTAATTTCTAAAACATATTAAAGAATTAAAAAAACTAAATCTTACAACAATGAAAAATTATAAAATAATATTATTAATCTCTTTAAGCTTCACTTTTAATTCTTGTGAACTTGAGGAAAGTCCAATTTTTTTAGATAAAGATGCCGTTTATGGAAATTTAAATGTAGCTAGAAGTGCTTTAGATGGAATCTATCAAGGATTAACTAGCTATGGTGGTCAAGAACAGAGATTATTTGTTGTAAATGGATACTCTGGATTTTTCAATACCGGTAAAAATGGAAACAGTAATAAAAATATAAATAATTCAAATTTATTTTCATTAAGTCCGAATTATGACAAAGACTCATCTGATATGTGGCAAGCACTCTATAACACGATCGGAAGATGCAATGGAGCTATAGAAAATATTGCTGTGACTGATACTGATTCAGGTTTCAATGATATTTTAGGTCAAGCTTATTTTGTTAGAGCCTGGACATACTTTTCTCTAGTTAGATTGTTTGGAGATATTCCATTATGGATTACATTACCTGATAGTGAAAATTTAAATCTTGGCAAGTCAACTTCTAGGGATGTTTATTCACAAATTATTTCTGATGCTGAAATGGCACTTAGTCTGATGAATGGACAGTTGCAAGGAAGTGGTTATCCTAGACAATATGCAGCAAATATGTTGCTAGCAAAAGTTTATATGACTCTGGCAACTAACCCTACATTACAAGCTAGCGGAATGTCTGAAGTTCAATACTGGCAAAAAGCATACAATGAAGCTCGTAAAGTATACGGTCAATACTCACTAGTTTCTGATTACAAAAGTCTATTTACAAACGAAGCTAGGAATACATCAGAATCAATCTTTGAACTTCAAATTAGTGAAGCTGCCGCAAACTCTCAGATGGGAAGAAATTTTTCTCCTTGGAAATGGAAAAAAGGTCAATGTTTCGGATGGTTCAAGGTTCATGCTGATGTTTATGATGATCATGCTGCCACTTATCCTGGAGATCCAAGAATTATTGGTACTTACCTATATGAATACTCAAGAGCAGATAACGGAAACAGTGCTAAATTTTATCCGGCTAACCCATCAAGATCAAAATATTTTAATGCTCATCCTTTCTTTTTCAAATATGCAAATAAAGACACTAACAGTTCAACCCAATATGGAAATCAAAATCTAATAATATATCGTTATGCTGATCTGTTAATTATGTTAGCTGAAATATCGAATGAACTTCAAAATGGGGAACAGCTAGGGTATGTTGCAGAAGTTTTAAACAGAGCAGGAATGTCTCCTCATTCGGGCTTCACAGGGTCAAAAGAAGATTTTAGAGATGCTGTAATGCGAGAGTATAGATATGAATTACTTGGAGAAGGAGAAGATTCTCATAACAATAGAAGAAGAGGGCATTTGTATTTTATGACTAATGTAATTGATGTGCATAATAATGCACCAAACCTTAAAAATAATGTTGATCTAATTTTGAACTCTGATCCATTAAAAGTAATGTTATTGCCTATTCCTTTAGTCGAAATTAACACAAACGAACTAATTGATTAATTATCATAAAACAAATGGTTAGTAACTATATTTTAATTATTGCGATTATACTTTCTTTTGGAAATAATTCTTCAATTGATTCGGTTGCATATAATCAAGAAATAAATACTTCGTTATCCAAAGTTTTCAAAGATAGTTTTGATATTGGTGCAGCAGTAAGTAACTCTTTTACAAATTCTTCTGAAGTTAAAAACATTCTTAAAACTCATTTCACAAGTATAACTGCTGAAAATGAAATGAAACCAGAATCATTGCTTAAAAAAAATGGAGGATATAATTGGAGACAAGCTGATGCAATTATAGATTTTGCAAGAAAAAACAAAATAAAGGTAAGAGGTCATACTCTTTTATGGCATAAACAAACACCAAGTTGGTTCTTTACAGACGCAAAAAACAGAAACTTAACCAAAGAGGGCTTATACTTGAAACAATTTAATTATATGAAAAGTGTCATGAATCATTTTGATTACATAAAAGTGTGGGATGTAGTTAATGAGGCAATTACTGACAACAATAACTCAAATCAAATATTTCGTACAAAAAATTCAAAATGGTTTGAAATCTGTGGAGAAGAATTTATAGAAAAGGCATTCATAATGGCTCATTCAATAGGACCTGATAAAAAGCTTTTTTATAATGATTATAATCTTCTCAATAAGAAAAAACAAGATAGAGTTTTCCAAATGTTAAAAAATCTCATTGATAAAGGAGTTCCAATTCATGGAGTTGGAATACAAGCCCATTGGACAATTTATGACTCAATTTCTGATATTGAAAATTTAATCATGAGGTTTTCAACCCTCAATCTAGAAATACATATAACAGAATTAGATCTTTCTGTTTTTAAAAAAAATGATAAATCATTAAAATCTGAATATGTTTTTAATGGTAGTGAAGAAGAAAAACAAGCAAAACTATATGGAAAAATATTTAAAATATTTAATAAACATAAAGACAAGATTTCTAATGTAAGTTTTTGGGGCATATCTGATAAGGAAAGTTGGTTAAATAATCATCCTGTCAAAGGAAGACGAAATTACCCATTGTTATTTGACGATTATTTTGAACCAAAAAAAAATTTTTTTTCAATAACTAATATTAATTGATGAATTATAAGTTTTTAAAAAATATAACATTTGTATCACTAACCATAGTATTTTTCTCGGGGTTTAGTGTATCTGATATTCTAATATTTAATGAAAATGACAATAATACGGAATTACCAAATTTTATTTTTTATTTATCTGATGATCAGGATCAACTAGATTATGGAAGTTATGGAAATCCTAAGATAAGTACTTTAAATGCCGATAAATTAGCAAGAGAAGGAATTCGCTTTACTAATTTTTATACAGCACAAGCAATTTGTTCTCCAAGTCGCTCTCAAATATTTACAGGAATGTATCCAGTTAAAAATGGCTGTATGGCAAACCATATTGGAGTTAAACCAAATATTAAAAGTATCACATCACATCTACAAAAAGTAGGATATGAGGTTGTTCTTGCAGGTAAGAGTCATGTAAAACCAAATAAAGTATTTAGTTGGACTCATTATTTTGGTTCAGTTAAAAAAAGGTATTTACCATTAGACAAAATAGAGGACTATTTAAAAAATGTTGATAAGCCCTTTTGTTTATTTTTAGCGTCAGACTTTCCTCATGGACCTTATCCAAAAAATTCTAAATACCGAAAGGATGACATATTCAAGCTTCCTTACCACAAAAAAAATAATGCCAGTATGCCTGGATATTATAAAAATATTGAAGATGATAATGAACAGTTAGGAAAAATTTTAAAGATGGTAGATGATTATGATCTAAGAAAAAACTCTATGTTTATTTACGCATCAGATCATGGCAAGTCAGGCAAATGGGGACTTGAAGAACAAGGTTTGAAAATTCCTTTCATAGTAAGATGGCCAGGACATGTTATTCCAAACACTTCATCAGACGTACTTCTCACTTTAGTAGATATATTACCAACTTTTCTGGAAGCATCTAATGCTAAAATTCCAGATCAAATTGATGGCAAAAGTTTTTATAAAATACTCAAGGGTGATAACAATAAATTACATGATTACATCTATGGTGTTGCTACAAGACAAAACATAAGAGAATGCAAAGTTTTTCCATCCAGAATGGTAAGAGGTCAAAGATATAAACTAATAAAAAACTTTAATTCTATTGAGATAGTTGACCAAAACTTAGGACCAAATGAAATCATAAATAATTTTATAAAAATTGGCGCCGAGTCATTTCCAAAAATTCCTTTTGAAGAATTATATGACATAAAAAATGATCCTTATCAAAAAAATAATTTAGCCAACATTAAAAATTATAATACCATTAAGGATAGTTTATCCAAGGTGCTTAAAAATTGGATGATAGATCAAAAAGATTTTCTTGTGTTGGATAAAATGCCATTACTAAAACCTTCTTTACATCCTCTTGACAGAACATCTCAATGGAATGACGTTAATTCTAGTTTAGAGGGAAAGTTGAATGAAGATGATTATATCAAATTACATTATTGAAAAGATGGAACAAAAAAAAATATATGTTTTTTTAATGAGTTGTATAATCTTTCCGTTTATAGATTGTAATGCTCAGATGATAGAAAAGGAACCTTTAAATATCGTTTGGCTTAGCACTGAAGATATGGGTCCTCTTCTAGGATGCTACGGTGTTGATCAAATTAAAACTCCAAATATTGATATGTTAGCTAATGAAGGTGTCAGATATACAAATGCTTATTCAACAGTTGGAGTATGTGCTCCGAGTAGATTTTCGATTATTACTGGAATGTATGCATCAAGAATAGGAGCACATAATATGAGAACAGGTAATTATCATAATTACAAAACACCCGAAGAAGTATCTCATAAAACATATATTGGAGTAAAAGATATAAAAGGAATAAATATTCCTGAATACGAAGTAGTTCCTCCTTCATATGTTCATCCTTTTACTGAAATTTTAAGGAAAAACAACTACTACACTGCCAACAACTTCAAATGTGACTACCAATTCAACTCGCCATTTACAGCATGGGACGATGTATCCTTTTCAGCGAGTTATAAAAATGCACCCAAAGGAAAACCCTTTTTCTATGTAAAAAATTTTATGGTAACACATGAATCTCGAATTTGGCAAAGAGAAAATGAACCATTAACTGTGAATCCTCAGGATATAATGGTTCCAGATTATTATGCTGATATTCCTGAAGTTAGAAATGACATAGCCAGAAAATATTCAAATATTGAGGAAATGGATCGTCAACTTGGTGAGTTGATTTCAGAACTTGAATCTGATGGTCTACTTGATAACACCATTATAATGTTCTGGAGTGATCATGGAGGTAATTTATTAAGACAAAAGAGAGCTGTTGGAAATAGTGGTCTCAATGTGCCTTTAATAATTAGATATCCAGACAAAAAAATGGCTGGTATGGTCGATGATAGAATTGTTTCATTAATGGATCTAGGTCCTACAGTGTTGTCCTTACTTAAAATAAAACCTCCAGATCATTACGACGGAAAAGCATTTGCAGGAATTTATGAAGAATCTAAAAGAAAATATGCTTTTGGAAGTGCAGATAGATTTGATGAGGCTGTAGATATGCAAAGGTCTGTTTTAGATGGTCGATTCGTTTATATCAAAAATTTTATGACTGATTTACCTCTTATTTATAGAAATAAATATCGTGAACAAATCAAAATGAATGCTAAACTCATTGAAATGAACAGAAAAAAAGAACTTGTTGGTGATGCCTCATATATATTTATGGATTCTAAGCCTAAAGAAGAATTGTATGATTTAGAGTCTGACCCATACGAGGTTAATAACTTGGCCAGTAATCCAAAATATAAAGAAAGACTATCAGAGTATAGAAAAGCCCTTTCAGGATGGCAAATTGAAATAAGTGATAAAGGGTTTATTCCAGAACATAATTTAATTGAAATGTTTTGGCCAGAGATGATCCAGCCCAAAACCAATAATGTAGAATTTAATTTTACAAATAAAAATTTAATCGAATTAAGTTCAACAACAGACGGTGCCTCTATAGGATATCAAATTGGAAGTAAAATAGGCTCAAATCAATGGGAGCTCTACAATCAACCAATAAAAACTAATAATAATCAAAAAATTGTTGCTAGAGCAATAAGGATTGGATATGAAGCATCTAGTATTACAATAATAAGTACTAAAAATATTAATTAGAATGAAATTAAAAACTTTTAGTTTGGGGAATTTATTTAAACTATTTCTAGTATCCAGTTTATTTGGATTTAAACCAGAATTACCAAGTCATATTAATATAGAAACAGTTAAAAATATAAGTAAAAAGAAGGAAAATATATTATTTATCTCTGTTGATGATTTAAGACCCCTGTTTAATTCCTATGGAGAAACTAATATGATTACTCCAAATCTTGACCAGCTTGCATCTGAAGGAGTCCAGTTTAACAAAGCATATACAAACATTGCAGTTTGTGGGGCCAGCAGAGCAAGCATAATGACTGGTATTAGACCAAGTCAAAAAAGATTTAATGATTATACAACTCGTGCATCAGTTGATACTCCTGAAGCAATATCATTGAATAGAATATTTAAAGAAAATGGATATGAATCAATTTCCTATGGAAAAATATATCATTACACCGATGATAACAAAGAATACTGGTCAGAAATTGATAATGGAGCTAAACAGAATGATTATCAAGATCCAATTTCTAAAGAAAGAAAAAGAAATGGAGAAATGGGATCTCATGGAAAAAAAGGTCCAGCATTTGAGTATCCAGATGTTGATGATTACGCATATAGTGATGGGAAAATTACTAAAAAGGCTATTGAAAAGTTAAAATCTTTAAAGGAAGATAACAAGCCCTTTTTTATGGCTCTTGGATATGTTTCCCCTCACTTACCTTTCATTCAACCAAAAAAATATTGGGATTTATACGATCATAATACTATTGAACTGGCAAACAATTCATATCATCCAAAAAATGCTCCAGAAATTGCAATTAGATCTCAACATTATTCAGCAGAGTTAAGAAATATGTATTTGGATGTTCCAAAAACAGGAAATTTAGACAATGAGCTTTCAAAAAATTTAATTCATGGATATTATGCAAGTGTAAGTTATATGGACTCGCTAATTGGTGAGCTTATTGAAAGCTTAAATGATTTAGGATTAAGAGATAACACAACTATTGTATTGTGGAGTGACCACGGTTATTTTCTAGGAGAACATGGTATGTGGTGTAAACACAGCACTTTTCATGAAGCTGTTAAAATTCCACTTATTATCTCTTCATCAAAATTTAGTAAAAATAAAACAACAGAATCTTTCACTGAGCTGGTAGATATTTATCCAACACTATGTGAAATCGCAAATATCAAACAGCCTAAATATTTACAAGGAAAAAGTTTAGTTCCTGTACTGAATAATCCAAAAAAAATTCTTAAAGAGGAGATCTATACAAGATATAAAGAGGGTGAAGCAGTAATAGATAAAGATTATTCATACACAGAATTTTATAGAGGTGAAAAATACATAGGAAACATGTTATACGATCTTAAAGAAGATAAAAAGCAAAATACCAATATATCGGCTGACCCGGATAACTCTGTATTAATTAGTAAGTATCAAAAAAAATTAAAAATAATGAGAAACATAGTCAATAAACAACCAACATGGAAATAAATAAAAAATTAATCTTAACGGCTTCTCTACTATTTGTTTTTTCCTTTCAGGTTATGAAAGCGCAAAAAACTATCAATAAAAACTTAGTTAATTCAACTACTGGAGTTTCAGGAAAGTCTATTACAATAAGTCAAAACAACAAAAAATATGATGTTAGACAAAGTATTGGACAAGCTAGTTTAATTGGAACTTTTGAAGGAAGAAAATATACGGTAAATCAAGGTTTCATTCAACCATTAGTGATCAATAAGATCTTGGATAAGACTAGCACTTTAGACTTAGATGTAACTTTTTTTCCAAATCCGTTTGTACAATCAACATATCTAATATTTAAAGAAGAGATTATAGGATCAGTTGAAGTTGCACTTTACGATATGGTCGGAAGACTGCTTTTAAATAAAACTTACATGGGTAATAAAAATATTAAAGTTGACTTTGATAATCTTTTTTTAGGAAGATACATACTCAAGGTAAAGGCAAATAACAAGCAATTCATAAAAAATATAATTAAAAAATAAAACCCCACTGAATATGAAAACAACCAATTTTATAATGCTGTTCATTATTACAGCTACAACATTAGTAAATGCTCAACATATTTATGTTGAAAGCGGAAAATCTTCTACACTTTTTGATTATAGAAACTCAAATGGAGTTGCTAGTTTAAGCAATTTACAGGCAACATCCAGAGATTTTATGGAAATAGGATATTCCAATAAATTAATAGGTGATAAGTCACACATAAGCATAGGTTTTAATTATGCAGGATATGGAGCTGTTAATAGTGATTTATCAAACTACATGGCTTGGGATCTTAATTATGCGGGTGCTACTTTAGGTATCGATTTCACAATTATCTCATACAGAAAACTTCAGCTATACTATTATGCAGGAGTGACTTCAAAAAGATTTGTAGATGGTTACCAAACAGTTAACAACAAGGTCTTTAACATGGAGGGAAATGAAGATTTTGATAAAACAATGACCTCTGCTAGACATGGAATTGGACTCTCTCATCCAATTTCTGAAAATCTATCATTTTATGTTCAATATATGACAGGAAAGAGTCAGGATATTCTTGATGGAGACGATATCTTAAAAATTCGAAATTCAAATTTAAGTTTCGGATTGTTCATAGATATTTCAAGACAAGAAGAAAATAAAAATGAAGAAAAAGAAAACAATAACTAATTGAAAAATCAAATAAAGATGAAAAAGCAATCAATATTTTTTTTATTACTATTTGCAATAGTATTAAAAGGGTTTTCACAAACCAAAGCAATAAGCTATCAAGCCGTAATTACTGATCCATACACTCAGGAAATTCCTGGAGTAGATCTTCAAGCAGAATTACTTGTTAATAGATCAGTAAGTATTCGTTTTACTGTTTCAGATGAATCTGGAAATATAGAATATCAAGAGAGTCACTCAACTCAAACAGATAGATACGGGATGATAAATTTACTAATAGGTTTAGGAAATCAAATAGGTTCAACAAGTTTTGATGATGTGAATTGGAACGGTAATTCTAAAACTTTAAAAGTAGATATCGATTTTTCTGGAGGTACTAATTATCAAGTTTTAAGTATTCAACCTCTTACATATATTCCAAGTCCAGGTGGTGACGATGTTCAGGAGCTCACTGAGCAATATGCATCAATACTTTCTACTCAGGCTGAACAAAGTGCAGCAATTGCAGAAAATACAGCTAAAATTGGAATTACCCCAGAACAGTTAGCTATTATTGAAAATAATACTGGATCAAATACAGGTGATCAAGATATCTCTGGTATTGCTCAAAATACCTCAGATATTGCTTTGTTAATTAATGGATTAACTTCCCTTAATGCTAACACCAAAGCATATATCGATGGATTATTACTAAAAATTGGAGATCCTGTCAAGTTGTTAGATGCAGGTTATACTCTTGAGCAAATATCAGGTGGGTCAGATGTAACCGTATTAATTGCGGCTGGTTTCTCTGTTGAACAACTAATTTCTCAAGGAATTTCAACTACAGCACTTATTGAAGCTGGAGTTGATGGTTCAGAATTACTTTCAGCTGGAGTAGATGCCACTGAACTTATTGCTGCAGGATCTACTCTCGCTGAAGCTATTGCAAGTGGAGCATCACTAACAGGACTTTTATCAACTAATACTGCTGCTGAGCTTTTGGCTGCTGGAGCCAGCACTTACAATTTAATGCAAGCGGGTGTTTCTATTCCAACATTGTTAACAGCAGGAGTAAATGCCAATCAGTTATATTTAGCTGGTGTTTCCATTCAAGAATTACTTGACAACAACATAACCATAGCTACTCTAAATTCAAATGGGGTAAGTGTAGGAGATATGATATTAGCAGGAGTAACAAATGAAACATTATTATCATCAGGTGTCACCCCTGCACAAATGGTTAGTGCTGGGGTAGCAACATCAACTTTTATAGGTATGTTCTATCAAGCAGGAGCTATAGTTTATATTGCAAATGATGGTTCTTCAGGGATTATTGCTGCTTTAACTGAGGCTCATAGTAGTACAATGTTATGGGGTGCTACTGGAACAGGTTTAAACCCTGGAGACCCATATGGAGATATTGGACAAGGTGCAGCTGCTACAGCAAGAATTGTAGCTCATTACGGAACAACATCATCATTATCGGCAGGTGGAATGGCCAATAACTGGGCTGGTGGAGGCTATGGAGATTGGTATCTACCTTCTGAAGATGAGGCTATACTGTTTTATACATATAAGTCAGAAATAAATGCTTGTGCCCAAGCAAATGATGGAAATAATTTAAAAGGTTCATCTTATTGGAGCTCAACAGATAACAACAATGGAACATTTGGAAGAAAAGTTGCGATGAGTAATGGGTCTGCATCTGGAAATAACAAATCAAATACCACCAATAACTGGGTAAGAGCCATGAGGTCATTTTAATTAATTAATACCTCCCAAGATTAATAGTTCTGGGAGGTGTTTGTTTTGAATCAAATATAATTTAGAAATATTAAATTACTAACGACAAAAAATTTGTCAGATAAAAAAATAAAAATGAAAATACTACAATTAACTATTGCACTACTTATATGTTTTGCGATTAATCCAATTTTAGGACAAGAAAAAATTAGCTTAAAAAATAGTAATCTTGAAGGAGTAAAAGATGGAAAATTTTTCTGGTGGAAACATCAAGCTAAAGATGGTGGCAAAGCAAAATTTTTGGTTGAACAAAATGATGTTAATACAGGAAGTAAAAAAGCACTTAAAGCTGAAATAAAAAAATTAGGTCCAAAACCATGGTTTGTATCTAGTAGCTTTAATCAAAAGTTTAAAGGGAAAGCTGGAGAAAAAATTTTAATAGAATTTTTTGCTAAAAGTTTAGGAGAAAATCCAGGTAAGGTTAAGTTAGTTTTCCAATCTAATCTAAAAGGAAGTTTTCAAGGAAAAGATTTTAATTTAACAAATGAATGGCAATCCTATTCACATACTTTTGCTGTTAAAGATGACAATGGAAATAATCAGGTTAAGTTTTGGTATATGAATTCCGAAACAACATATCTAATTGATGAATTGTCAATTTCCAGAATGTAAAATATTTCACCATATTAATAAATCAATAATTAAAAGAATATTTCTTTTATAAAAGGAATACTAATGTTATCTCAAATACATAAAAATGAAAAAACACATGTTAAGATCGATACTATTTTTTACTCTATTTATTTTTAGCTTACAATCATACTCTCAAGACGATAGATCAGAAAAAAATATAATTGCTAAAAAAGTTAAATCTGATCCTATGTTTATAGATACTCCTTTAGTTTCAGAAATCTATACAGCAGATCCATCAGCTCATGTATTTGAAAACCGTATATATATTTATCCTTCTCATGATATTCAAAGTGTTGTAATTGATGATGATTGTGGAAGTCAATATAGTATGAAAGATTATAGAGTTTTATCAATGGATAAAATTGGAGGTGATGTTACAATTCATGATGTAGCTTTAGAATTAAAAGATGTGCCTTGGGCAACTCGACAATTTTGGGCGCCTGATGCAGCCTTTAAAAATGGTAAATACTATTTATATTTCCCATCGAAAGACAAAGATGATCTATTTAGAATTGGAGTGGCCATATCTGATAAACCAGAAGGACCATTTAAGGCGGAGTCAAACTTCATTAAAGGTAGTTATAGTATTGATCCTGCAGTATTTACAGATGACGATGGAAATTCTTATATGTATTTTGGTGGAATATGGGGAGGACAACTTCAAAGATGGGAAAATAATACCTATGAAGATTCTGATTGTAAAAAACAAGATAGAGGAAATCCTGAATCCAATGCAATTTTGCCTAGAATTGCAAAAATGTCAGATAATATGTTAGAATTTTCAGAAGAGGTAAGAGAAATTGAGATTTTAGATGAAAATGGAAATTTATTATTGACTAAAGATAATGATAGACGATTTTTTGAAGCTGCATGGATGCACAAAAAAGACGGGGTGTATTATTTAAGTTATTCAACCGGTGATACACATTTTATACAATATGCAACTGGAAGTAACCCTTACGGTCCTTTTAAATATAAAGGAATATTAAATAATCCTGTAAAAGGCTGGACAAACCATCACTCAGTTGTTGAAATTGATGAAAAATGGTATTTATTTTATCACGATATTCAATTGTCTAATCAAACCAACTTGAGAAACACTAAATTGACTGAGTTAAATCATAATCCCGACGGGTCGATTCAAACTATTAACACCCTTAAATAACAATTAATGCAAGTAGAATTAAATACTTTTAATGTATTAATATCAAGTTTTTTAGCATTTACATTCTACACCAGTAATTTAAACTCTCAGTGCTTAAACTCAGGCGGGATAGGAAGTTTTGACAGTACAAGTTTTCAAAATTCATGGAATCTCTCATCTAATGATTATGGTAATGTTCAATTTATGTCTAACATTAATCAAGCTTATTTTGGAGATTCATACATGAAAGCCGAAGTTTTATCAGATTCTACCTCAGAAGTATACATTTCTAATAAAAATGATTGTAATTTTTCCTTAGTTTCTGGTAATCCATATACAATTTCATTTTATTTAAAAGGTACACCTGGAAAAGCATTTAAAGTGAGTTTAATGAGTGAAAATTCAGTTGTTGCATCAGAAAGTGAGACAACTAAATTAGCAGAATGGACTTATTACACATTTATGTTTTCCTCAAATATTAATTCACCTTCAGCAAACGTAAAAGTAGAATTCCAAGAAAAAGGAATTTATTATTTAGATGAAATAGCCTTAAATACTTCAGCTGTAAACAAATGGTATGTGAGTGATTCACTGGGTAGTAATGGAAATAATGGACAAAGTCAATCCACACCCTTTAAGACGATACAAAAAGCAGTAGATGCTTGGAGTACGGGTGATATAATTTTCATAATGAATGGTATTTATAGAAATACTGGTTTTGGTAATGGAAGTAAGGATAACGGACCAATAGTTTCAATGAATAAAGAAGGGACCCTCAATGGGCCAATGGTGGTGAGAAATTTACCTGGACACTCACCAAAACTGGAGTTTGATGGATCTGGAGGTTTTGTAATTAATACTGGTAAATTCCTTGAAATATCAGGTATGGAAATTCAAGGACAAGCGCAAGAAATCACTTACGAAGAAGCGAATAGTTATCGTTTAATTCAAAACACCTATTACAAAGGACGGGGAATAACTGTTTGGGCAGGAAATGGAAATCAGGAAAAAGGTGGTCATCATATTACAATTCATAGCAATAAAGTTTATGATTGTCCTGGGTCAGGAATTAGAATAAATAACTCAGATTATTGTATATTTTCAAATAATGAAGTGTACAATTGTACTTTATGGACCTCATCTGGTTCAAGTGCTCTGGTATTTGCTCAATCCAAATCATATGATCAAGACAATAAAATTAAAATGCGAATTACCAATAACAGGGTATATGACAACGTAAACAAAATACACTATTTTAATCAAAATTATGCATGTCCAAATCCAGCATCTTATGGATGTCAAAATTATCCAAATATTATTGATGGATCTGGATGTTATATAACCAGAAATAACGACAGAGGAAGTGGTGCTTATGATGAAAATCCAAATGGTCAATATACTGGATATTTTTATTTTGCAAATAATGTTTCTTTTGGAAATGGTATCAATGGACTAGTTGTCCACAAGTCTGATAATGCGATTGTAATGAATAATACTATTTATAAAAATGGAGCGGTACCACTAAATGAAGGAAGACAAGAGGCTGCAGGTATAACAGTAAATAATTCTTTTAATGTCAGGGTGTATAATAATATTAGCTGGACTCGTTTTAGCTCAGATTATGGATACAAAGTTTATGGGGGAAGTGGCTCAAGCGGAAATATAAAAGGGGCTAAAAATATGTTAATTAATGGATTGAAAGGTGCTGGAGGAATTAATAATATGGTCGAGGGAGATCCATTATTTGTAGATAAGGAAAATTATGATTTTCATTTGAATGCAAATAGTCCAGCAATTGACGCCGGCCTTGTTGATAGTGACTATTTCCAAAGTATTAAACTTAGTAATACTTCTTATGATGATTATACTCCTGAGACAGATATTGATAATAATCTGAGAGGTCTAAATATTACTGATATTGGAGCCTACGAGTGGACAAATTTTGCGCCAATTATAAATTTAAATGGAGACTCAATAATTAATATTGTTATCAATTCAAATTACGAAGATCAGGGAGCAACAGCAAATGATAACGAAGATGGTGATATAACAAATAATATTTCAATAAATGGTTCAGTGGATACCACTACAATTGGGACATATACCATATCCTATAATGTTTCAGATTCAAATAATTATCCAGCTACAGAAATAATAAGAACTGTTAATGTTGTTAACGGAAATATTCCAACAATTAATTTAATTGGAGAACAAACTATTAACTTGAATATTGGAACTAATTATGAGGAGCTTGGAGCTACAGCCGTTGATCTCGAAGATGGAGATTTAACTGATAATATTGTTGTTTCAGGAATAGTAGATAGTTCTTCAATAGGAGCATATCAAATATATTACAATGTATCAGATTCAGGAGGATCATCTGCTATAGAGGTTATAAGAACAATTAATATTGTTGATACTACTCCCCCAACAATTAATCTAGTTCAACAACAATTAATTAGTTTGATTTTAGGGACAACTTTCACAAATCTAGGTGCAACTGCAACTGATAATGTAGACGGAGATTTATCGAGTAGCCTTGTGGTGTCAGGAACAGTTGATACCTCAATAATTGGTTCTTATGAAATTAGCTACAATGTTTTTGATTCATCTGGAAATCAAGCTTTAGAAGTAATTCAAACCATTAATATTGTTGATCCCACTCCGCCAGTACTCACTTTAAATGGTCAGGAAGTTGTTAATATCGAACTAGGAAGTAATTATGAAGATCTTGGAGCAACAGCTAATGATAATGAAGATGGAGATATAACTTCAAGTATCACTATTTCAGATACTGTTAATTTATCACTACTTGGAACTTACTCTATAAATTATAATGTTGTTGATTCGTCAGGAAACTCTGCTTCAGAATTAATCCGAATAATTAATGTAATTCTTCCTGAAAATAATTTCTCAATTTCAAAATCCGAAAGATGTGTTGGTACAAATAGTATATCCATTGCATCAGC
>TARA_B110000003_G_C16654660_1_pt1 | contig 22733 bp, 22 predicted proteins | sample TARA_B110000003 | Tara Oceans TARA_B110000003 (sample SAMEA4396424) | marine metagenome | biome: Westerlies Biome; feature: [SRF] surface water layer (ENVO:00010504); material: water (ENVO:00002006), including particulate matter (ENVO:01000060) such as... | depth 5 m
TTTTAACATAGATTGTTTTAAATATTTATATTTTTGTATAAACCAACTAATCTAATATCACTTAAAGCAATTAATTCGAAATTATTTTCAACTAATAACTTATTCACCTCAACGATAGTGCTTTCTGCTTTTAAGCCTCTCTCGAAGCCAAAGTCGACCGAAACGAATTCTATTTTTTTCAGCGTCTTCAGTGAACCTAAAATAACTTCTGGTTCATATCCTTCTGCTTCTACTTTGAAGAGTTTTATTTTCCTAGGAAGATCTAAACTATCTAAAGTTGTTGTTTTAATTATTTCATATTTTTCTTGTCCAGCATATTCAAGAGATGTGTCAGCACTTTCTGTAGCTAAGAATAGTTTTTGAGTTTTTATTTCATCAGATAAAGCACAATCAAAAAATTGTTCTTTTCCCGATATGATATTTTTAATTAGAGAATTATATACTATTGGGTCAGGTTCGATTCCAATGTATTTTAATTTGTGGCCCTGATAGAAAAAAGAATAATTGAGTTCACCTACATTAGCACCACAGTCAACAACAACGTCGTCGTCTGAAAATTCTATAAGATTTAAACAGTATGTTTCAAAAAGTAAGTTAAATAAATTTTCTTCTGAGCTGATTATCCTTGTAATTCGCTTATTTGGGTAGTAAATAGAAAGCCCAGAGATTAAATTTTTAAAATAAAATCCATCTTTAAAATTTATACCTGAATTTTTACGAATCAATAGGTTCATAAAAAAGCAAAATGTTTTTTCTTTAGTATTTTTGTAGAAGATTTGAACTATTTTTCCATAAATTAAAAGGATTATTTTTTTAAAAATATTTAATTTTGATGGATTATGAATTGCGTATAAAAAATCTGGGATATTAAAAAAAGGAATTACTTCATTATTCATTTGTAATATCAATCCAGTCTGATGGTATATTTTGCATTTTCACATATGAGTTTCTCCACCATGGTTGTGGATACAAAACAACCTTATTTTGGTATTCCGATAAAAATGCAGGAATTGTAGAAAAAGAGCTATTTGCAATAATATAATATTTATAATTAAGCATACTTATCATTACTTCCAAAGGCGTTTCATTACTTTTAGGTAAATAAATTTTATTAATATTTTTAAATACTTTTGTATCTATTTTCAGATTCTTATCATCACTAAAAATATCAAATCTTAGATCTTTATTGATTTGTAATAATTTATTTATTGAAGATTTATAATATGAACTTTTTAATTGCTGTTCTATTGTTGAGTAATCTGTGCTTCTAATATGTAGGGCAACAAGATTGTCATTTTTGAAGTGATTACTTTTTAAGTTTAATTTTGTTTGCAATAATTTTTTTGATTTTTCTAAATATATTAAATTCTGATAATATCCAACGAAACGATTATATTTTTTTAAATTTTTAATTTCAAAAGTTTCATCCTCAATATATATACTTTTATTGAATTTAAAAAATATATTTGATTTTAATTTAATTTTCTTGAATCCCAAAATGGACGGATCAACTTCAAGATTTCTCGGAAATCTATGTACAGTGTCATAAAAGCTTATGTCTAAATATGTATTAAAGTTAAGAAGTTTTAAAGAGTTGGCAAAAGAGATTTGAAATATTTGATTTGCTAATCCCCCTTTTAAATCAACTACAGCATATTTACTCATATAGTAAACATTAATAGATTCATCATTGAAAATGCTTCTTGATGGTATCTAAAGTTATTTTTTTAGAATCGTAATAAAGGTTTTCAATATCATAACGTTCAGTGGCTTCGCTAATTAAGTTACGGTCAATAGGAGGTAAGTCGTATCTTAGTTCGATTGCTGTCCTTTCGAGTTGTTGTAAGCCATCAGATTTAGTACTTAGTCCATTACGTTCATTGAGATAATAGCCTAAAACCTCATCTAGACAAAAATAGTTACCATTTCTTACTAATCTCATTGCTAAATCAAAATCATTGCCCGAATAAAACTGCTCATCAAATTTTCCAGTTTTTTCTAAAATTTTTTTTCTAAACATAAAAAAAGGGCCTAGCAACATCCCTGACATGAAGTCTTGGCGTGACTTTGTGGATTCATCAATAGTGTTACCTCTTTTTGATTTAAACTTATTGACAACGATATACTTGCCGACCACGATATCTATATCTTTTCTTTCATCTAATACTTTTGCCATCACCTCTATCGAGTTAGGTGTTCTTAAGTCATCAACATTCCAAATGCATAGATATTCACCAGATGATTTTTCAATACACCTATTCATGGATACCCCTATAGGGTCAACTTTTTTAATAATAGTTTGTTGAATACTGTTGTGTTTTTTGTTAAATTTTTCAATAGTTTTTATTTCTGTATCTGTTGGCTCATTATGATCTAAAACGATTTCGAGATTTTTATAAGTTTGATTTTTAACACTAGTTAGGAAGCTTTTTAAATACTTTTCTGATTTGTAACTGGGCGTTATAGTGCTGACCTTTTTCATGTTTAGACACTAAAACTTCTACTTAAGAACTCTGTATAGTTAGTATTCATAGTTTTTTTTATACATATCAAAAATATTTGAAATTCCATCTTCTATATTTGTTGACGGTTCCCACCAGGCCTTAAAGTCATTGTTTGGTAGATTTTTTTTATTTTTTTGAATTGAATCAGTCTCACTAGAAGGTACTATCTCTACATCAATACCAATTTTTTCAAATTTTTGTTTAATAATTTTTGCAATCTCAATTATTTTTATATTTATATGGCTTGCAATATTAATTTCTTCTTTGTTATCAATTTTGTCATAATTACTTATTAAGATTTCTAGTGCTTCTGAACAATCTTCTATATAGAGGAAATCTCTTTCTTCGTTACCGTCAGTTAACATTGAAATTTCCTTCTTTTCAAATCCTTTTTTAATGAAATCAGTTATTACATGTGACTTTTCTTCATCAGCTTCATAGCCGTAACAATTCCACAATTTGAATACAAGACCCCCTATGGAATGGGTATATTTTGCTCCTATATTCTTTAGAACTCCGTATGAAGAATGACCCATATTGCTCATCTGTGATGAAGCAAAAATAAATTTTCTGTCATATTTTTTTAATAGTGAAAAAGTATTAACCATAATAAGGTTGTTATTATTTACAAAGTCAAAGGTATTTTGATATTTTTCTAGATATCTTGAACCGCCTACATCGAAAGCTAAAAATACCACAAAGTCAGAGGACTTTATCTTTTGTTCTAATAAAATATTATTAAAAATTCTTAAATCTTGTTCCTCACTATTAACAATATCAAACTCAATTACTTCATAGTCTTTTTTTCTTAAATATTCTGTCAAGTTTGAGCCAACTTGCCCGCTAGAGCCAAGAACTAAAACATTCATATTCTTAAATTTTCTACATTTTCTTGAAACCACAAATAAGTATCTTGAATTCCTTCTTCAAGCGAAATTTTTGGTTTCCAGCCTAGTTCATTTATTCTTGTTGAGTCTAGTAATTTTCTAGGTGTGCCATTTGGCTTTGATTCATCCCAAATTATTTCACCTTTGAAGTCAACAATCTTTGATATAAGAATACTTAAATCTTTAATCATGATGTCGTCACCTGTACCAATATTAATTATTTGTTCACTTTCATAATGCTTCATTAACATAACGGCTGCATTGGCTAAATCTTTAACATGTAAAAATTCACGATACGGGGAACCGTCACCCCAGCAAATTACTGAATTTTGATTGTTAGTTTTAGCATCATGAAATTTTCTAATTAATGCTGCAAGGACATGAGAATTTTCAAAGGAAAAGTTATCATTAGGTCCGTATAAATTTGTTGGCATGATTGAAATTGAATTAAATCCGTATTGCTTTTTATAAGATTGACACATTTCTATGCCGGCAATTTTTGCTATGGCATAAGCTTTGTTTGTTGATTCTAGTTTTCCAGTTAGCAAGGAATCTTCCTTTATTGGAATTTCCGGCTCTTTGGGGTAAATACAGGAGGATCCAAGGAATAGCAACTTTTTTGTTTCATTTTTATAAGCAGAATTTATTACATTATTTTGGATCATCATGTTTTGATAAATAAACTCCCCACTAAAAGAGTCGTTTGCTAGTATTCCTCCTACCCTTGCCGCAGCTAAAAATACATAAGCTGGCTTTGTTTCATTAAAAAAAGACTCCACATCTAATTGATTGGTTAGATCAAGTTCCTTTTTACTTGCAATTATTATATTTTCATAACCATCTGAGATTAGTTTTTCATGAATGGCTGATCCAACCATACCTTTGTGCCCTGCCAAAAAAATAGAATCACTTATATTCATATTTATATATTACTTATCAATGTTTTTAAAAATACAATTACTAATTATAATTTTTACTAATATTTCAGAAAAATTAATTTATGTTATGATTTTAATTCAATAAAAATCAACTACTTTTATTGAATTATTATATTTTTTAAAAAATCATGTTTCCATATATTTAATACTTGAAATTTTTGGATACAAAATTTACTTATCATTTTATTAATTTCATCAACATACCATAATTCTGAAAGTTTTGATTTTTTTGATTTGTATCTATTTTTACACAGCTATATGATTAAGAATTTTTCTTGAGAAATCTTATGAAATCAGGAAACATTTTTAGAAATTGAACTTCGCTACTGACCCAATAATTGCTTTTTTACCTCCATCAAGTTAGAGTAAACCTCAATATTATTACTTTTGAAGTAATCATGCTCTGTATGTTTACTACTAACGATAAAAACTCTATCGCTAAGGCCACTGCTTACTTCGTAATCAGCTTTTGTGTCTCCAATAAAAATATATTGAGAGTTCTCTAGTTGAAATTCTTTTATGGCAGACTTGACCAGACCTTGTTTTGGTTTTCTACAATTACAATTTATTTTATATTTCCTATTTTCATCCGGAAAACCCTTGTCTGGATGATGTGGGCAATAATATATGGCACTTAATGGTTTTGCTCCTTCTTCTATGAGTCTTAATTGTAAAGAGTTATGAAACATTTCAAGTTCTTCTATGCTGAAAAATCCCTTTGCCACACCAGGTTGATTGGTTATTAAGATTATTTTATATGATTTTTTTTGAAGAAATTTAATCAGATCTAAAGAAAAAGGTTTAAATTTTATTTCATTTATTACATTGTGATTACCTTGATCATTAATTATTGTTTCATCTCTATCTATGAAGCAAACTTTTTTATCTTCAAAAGAAAAACTTTTTATCTTTTTTCTTTGTTCTTCCAATCTCTCGAGCGTTCCTATGTCTTTTATGTAATCAATACTTAAGGAGCTTATTACATTTAATGAATCTAGATTACTCTTAACAAAATCATTCATAATGTCTAATTCAAAATCAGATTGTAGACTTTTATCAATCTTATTTTTTTTCATAAAAATTAAGCCAGAATTACCAATAGGCGCTTTTATTAGTTTTTTTTCTTGTTTTTCAATCGATAAGACTCTTTTATTTGTATCGGACATAATTAAATCACTATCTTCAGGATGATCTGTAAACCTAGTAATTAACATGATGTCAGAATTAGACTTTTTAAACTTATCGAAACCAGCGTCAACATTAAAATTAGTTAATATGTCAGCAAATAGTATAAAAATATTTTCATCAAGGTAGTCTAAACTGTTTACCAATGCTCCATAGGTACCAAGAGGTTTAGGTTCTATAGAAAATGTATAGTTCAGATTCTTGTAATTATTATTTAGAAAATCTAATATTTTTTCGTGTTGAAACCCAAGACAAAAGTGAATGCTCTTGGCCGAAAATCTTAGAATATTTTCAATTTGATAATCTAATATAGTTTTATTTCCAATTTTAACTAGACACTTTGGCAGGGTTCCTAATTCATTTTTTAATCTAGTAGCTTTGCCACCAGCTATTATTATTATTTGCTCAGCCATATATAAATAATAATAACTAAAATAATTCTGTGAATAAAAATAATTATTTAATAAAATATTTAAATCTTATTAACAAAATAGTAAGTGATTCAGATCTTTCTTTGATAGAAAATTTATACAGTGACTTAAACAAACTGTTTCACTCTAACGGAAGGCTATTTCTTGCTGGAAATGGTGGTAGCTCAGCAATATCTAATCACGCTGAAATAGACTTTTCAAGATTAAGTTATGATGGACGAAATATTGAAACGATCAGCTTAGTTTCTAATATCGCAAAACTAACTGCTAATGCAAATGATTCCGGATATGATAATATTTTTACTGAAGCTATTTTAAATCATAATCCAAATGAAAATGACCTGGTTTTAATATTTTCATCATCAGGAAATAGCCAAAATATATTAAATTTGGTTTCTTATTGTAATAAAAAAAATATAACTATCTACCCTTTATTGGGTTTTGACGGAGGAGAAGTAGAAAAAATATCTAATAACGCTATAGTTTTCAAGTCTGAAAAAGGATACTACGGACCGATAGAAGACCTTCATATGGTTATCGTTCATTTATTTGCGCACATTATTAAGGGTGATATTCAGGAGTTAGAATAATTAGATTATGGGTATTCATGTAGTAACTGGATGTGCAGGATTTATCGGCAAACACATTGCAATTAAACTATTAACTCAAGGTCATGAAGTAATTGGTTTTGACAATTTTCTTCTTGGTAGAAAAGAAAACATTGATTATTTACAAAAATTTAATAGTAAATTTAAGTTTCATGAAATTGACTTATCAACGCAAAAAAGTAGTAATCAAATTATAGACTTATTAGCAAAATCTGACATAGATACCGTTTGGCACTTTGCAGCAAATTCTGACATAAGAGGATTTATGTATGGTTACGAAAGAGATTTAAAAAATACTTTTCTTACAACTCTAAACATTCTTGAAGCATCAAAACATTTAAATATTAAAGATTTTATTTTTGCTTCTTCATCTGCAGTTGTTGGAAGTACTGACAATAAAATAACAGAGGATACAGGTCCTCTTCTCCCCGAATCTTATTATGGCGCAATGAAGATGGCTTCGGAGGGTCTAATTTCATCAAGTAAAAGTTATTTTTTAAACAACTATGTAATTTTTCGATTTCCAAATGTCGTTGGACCCGATTCTACACACGGAGTTATGTATGATTTTACAAATAAATTAACTAACAATCCAAAAGAGATGGAAGTACTTGGTAATGGCGAGCAAAAGAAGCCTTATCTTTATATTGATGATTTAATTGAGGGGATTTTTCATATAAAATCATTGACTATAAGAGACAGGGTATACAATCTTACTCCTGTTGATACGGGTGTGAAAGTAAAAAGGATTGCTGAGCTATTTATTAGCAAGCTAAGTCCAAAAACTGTACCTGTATATGAAAACAATGATAAAGGTTGGCAGGGAGATATTCCAAACTATTTTTATTGTTATGAAAAAATGCTTGAAACCGGATGGAGACCTAAGTTTTCTTCAGAGCAAGCTATTAACAAAACATTAGATAAAATTTTAGAAACAATCTCAAAATAAAAATAGTGATAAAAATAGCATTTATAAAATATGGTGGGTGTGCACTTGGGGGTACTGAAACCTTCCTTCGAAGTATCGCTAACAACATTGATAAAGAAATCTTCGAAGTTCATTATTTCTATTGTGACTCTACAACCTATATATCTTCTGATTATAAACACATGGATACTAACCCTTCTGCTGAAGAATCCCTTAAAAATAATGGAGTAAAGTTGCATAAATTTAGTGTTGAATCAAAGGATTTAAGAGTTCCAACACATGATTGGGTGGGAACAAATTTTTGGGATATTTTTGATGAAAAAGATTTTGATTTAATCCAAACTGGTAGAGCCGGGCATCCAGAATATCCATTTTATTTGATAAAAAATACTCCAATTATTGATTCCATACATCTCAATGCAGGAGCAGACAATCAAAAAAATATTTCAAGGGTTTTACACTTAGCGAATATAAATATAAAAAATTGGGTTAATAGTGGTGGAGATAAAAAAAGAGTTAGGTTAATAAGCTTACCCATACCTGAAAAAATAGACAAAATTAGTAACCTTAGGGATGAACTTGGTATCGACAGCAAAAGTATTGTCCTTGGCTTGAGTCAAAGAAAAGATGATGCTATTTATTCTGAGATTCCTTTAAAGGCTTACTCTGAAATTGAAGAGAAGAATACAGCATTTATACTGTTGGGAGGATCAACTAAATATGCAGAACAAGCACGTGAATTAAATTTGAATAATTTTTATCAACTAGACTTTGACACTATCGAGAATCTTGAGGAGATATTTCTTAATACTCTCACAATTTATACACACGGAAGAAAAGATGGGGAGATTAATTCAATGGCTATTGCAAACGCTATGAGAAATGGTCTGCCAGTAGTCAGCCATTTTAGCGAATACAACAATGGTCATTTCGATCAAATTGGCGAGGCAGGAAAGGTGTGTAAAGATTCTGAAGAATACCTAAAAGAAGTTAAAAAATTAATAAACAATACAGACTATTACGAGTATCGATCAAAGAATAGCTTCGATAATTTTAATAAGAACTATGAAATCAAAGGTCAAATTAATAAAATTGAAAATATTTATATAGATGCAATTAATAACCCCTATGTAAACTCAAATTTACTCTATTTGGATATTAGATATAATTTTCTCAGACAAAAAAATAAAATTAAAAAATATACTACTAAAGCTTTACCAAAATTAAAAAAAGTTAAATCTATTTTTAGCATATAAAATTTTTATTAGATTTAAGTTACAACTTAGTTGCAAATATTATTCTGCCATCTTTGCTTCATTTATTAAACAAATGTTATTTCCTTTACTAATCTTTAATATATGATCGGGGTAAGAACACCATTTAGAATATCTTTTGCGGGTGGCGGTACAGATTTACCCCAATTCTTTAAAAAAAATGGTGGTAAAGTAATCTCATCTTCGATCGACAAATACATGTATCACTTTATACATAAATTTGATGACTCTTTAATTCAAATTAAATATTCTAAAAATGAGTTAGTTAAAGATCCAAAAAATATAAGACATCCAATTGTAAGAGAGGTTTCTAAATTATTCGACTTGAAGGGTTTAGATATAAATTCAATTGCAGATATAGCTAAAGGGACTGGGTTGGGTTCGTCAAGCGCTTATACTGTTGGACTTATCAATGGATTAACTAAATATGAAAAAAGAAAAATATCCATATCCAAATTGGCTGCCCTTAGTGCTGATGTTGAGATAAATAAAGTTGGAGACCCAATAGGTAAACAAGATCATTACGCTTCAGCTTTCGGTGGTTTAAACAAGTTTACATTTTACAAAAATGGAAATGTAAAAGTAAAAAAAATTAAATTCAGTAAAGAACAACTAGATTTTCTTAATTCTTCAATGACTTTATATAGATATGGTAAAAGTAGAAGTGCATCAAAAATATTGATCCAACAAAATTTAAACTTAAGAAAAAATAAGTATGTACAGTTGACACAACAAATTTATAATCTTGTAGACGATATGGAGAGTGCCTTACTAGGTGCAGATATTAAATCTATTGGGGAAATTCTAAATGAAAATTGGAATATCAAAAAGCAACTTTCAGGGTCAATTTCAAATGAAAAGCTAGAAAAAGAAATTAATCTTTTAATCTCTCAGAAAGGAATTCATGGAGGAAAGTTGCTAGGTGCAGGTAGCGGTGGCTATATACTCTTAGTGGGAGAGCCCTCGTCTATTAATAAAATCAAATCGGAGAATATTGTAAAGTTCACTTTTGAAAATGAAGGATCAAAAGTTATATTAAACGATTAAAAATTGTATTAATTACAATTTCTTCATACTAAAATATTTCACATCTCTAGATTTATTAAAAGATATGGGGACAATCCTTCTATGTTAACTTTTTTTAAGGTCGGCTATTTCTTTTATGTGCCAAATATCAAGGTCTTTAAAATAACTTGGTCCATAACTGTCAAACCACTCTTCGATAACTTTTATTCTCCATACTCCTTGGTTATAAATTTTATCTAAACTAGGGAGATTGACTCCCTCAGTCCAGCTGTCATCGATTTTTTTAGTTGTAGTGAACTCATAAATATCTTTTGCAAACTTTGATTTATATTTATTTGTATCTTTAGTAATTGCATATTTTCCATTTATTTCATTTATATTTCTTCCTTCATTTTCAATTAAATCTCTGCACCTGTAAAAGCCTTGTTTAAGTTGGAATGATCTCCAATTAGTAAACTGAAAGTGAAGCATGTTTCCAATATCTTTTTCAATTTTTATTTTTTCCCATCCTGTAGTTGGGGTCCTTGGAGTATGTATTTTAACTTCTGGGAAATCTGCTTTACCATCATCTTTAAAAATAAAATCTTTATAATTATTACTCCATATAGAAGATCCACTTTTATATCTGTCAAATCTTTTCCACAAGGCAATCCACTGCATTATGATTACTTCTCCTTTATCCAATTTTTCTAATACATGTAAATTATCTTTAAAATTTGAGCTTAAAGCTTCATCTGCATCTAAACATATAAAGTGAGTTCCTCCATGATCTCTTCCTAGTTCTAACAACTTTCTTCTGACGTTTACCTCAGACCACGAGTGCTCTTCTTCATTAATATATTCAAACACAAATGCACCGTTGTCTTTTGCTATCTGAACTGAAGAATCTGTTGTGTCATTGTATACACATATAATTTCATCCGAAATATCTTTTACAGAATCCAATGCCGTAGGAAGGAGTGCTTCCTCATCTTTAAATGGAATTAATGTAATTATTTTTATTTTGTTTTCCTTTATTTTTGTAGCCAGAGGCAGAATCTAACTCCCGATCTTTTTTTTCAAATAGGGACAAACCTTGTGACCAGCTAGAAAGATAGAATCTTTTATACATAACTATATAATATTTTATAATTCTTATAAGAATAAGAGCTCTTGTTTAAAATAATTTACAGAAGTATTTTTAATAAATAGATAATAAAATTAATTTATCTAATCTATCAAAATAATAGAAATAAGATTATTTATTACTTAATATTTTTATTGTATTTTCTGCAATATATTCTGCATCTTTACTGTTTAGTAATGGATAAATTGGTAAGCAGATATGCTGGCTACAAAACATTTCCGTTTTTGGAAGAGAAATATTTTTATATTCTGAAAATACTGGTTGTTTATGAAGAGGGATTTCATAAATGTAACCACTTAACTCTATTCCTTTTTTTGCCATTTTATTATGAAATACTTCTCTTGATGAGTCTTCAAGAATCAGAATATATTTAAAATGATTGAACCTTGAATCTTTGGGTGGATTTATTTTACTTAATCCTTCTACATCATTAAGAATAGAATCATAAATAGAGGAGATTTCACTTCTCTTTTTTATAAAGTAATCCAATGACTCTAATTGCTTTATAGCCATTAGTGCAGACACTTCAGGCATTCGCCAGTTATACCCAATGCTCGTGTGATAGTTTGTAAGTGTTCCTTTTTTTTCTTTTCCAAACTCTCGCATGGATTTCATTTTATTTACTAAATTCTCATCATTAGTCGTTACAATTCCTCCCTCTCCAGACGTCATGACCTTTGTTGAATAAAAACTAAAACCCGCGGCAATACCTAGAGTTCCAGCATTATGTCCCTTATTTGAAGAACCGTGTGCTTGTGCAGCATCTTCAACATAGTTAATATTATTTTCTTTACAGTACTCAGATAACTTAAGTGAGCCATTTGAAACTATCCCACCAATATGTACATTACATATTGCAGCAGTGTTTGAAGTAACTTTTGAGATGGCATCTTCATAATCTAAACACATAGAGTCATCACAATCAGCAAAAATAAGAACTCCACCAGCATTCATTATTGCATTTGCTGTGGCTATAAATGTATTCGAGGGCAAAATTACCTCTTTACCTTTTATTTCAAGAGCTCTAAATATAAGTTCTAAAGCAGAAGTGCCACTGTTGCATGTTACAGCAAAGTCTGTACCAACATATTCAGCAAATTTTTCTTCAAATTGCTGGCTATATTTAAATTGAGATAGATATGAATTTCCAGAAAGTATATCTTTAAAATGTTTTGTAATATATGAAATATCATCTTCACTAAAAAAAGCCTTGCTTGCAGGAATTTTTTTCAACATTTACCTCTAATTAGCATAAAATTTTTTTATAGAATTACAAATATACTCAATGTTATCATTTGTTAATGAGGGTGCTGAAGGCAGGCAAACACCAGTTTTGTACATTTTTTCAGTAATTGAAAAGTTCTGTTTTAAATTATAAGCGGGCTGAGAATGCATGGGCATAAACAAACTTCGTGCACCAATTCCACTTCGGACCAAGTAATCAATCAATTTTTTTGCATCAGGTACTATTACAATATTTCTGTGAGGAACTATATCTCCTTTTGGGTTAAATTCAAAAACTTTTACGTACTTTTCGTTTTTCAATAAAGATTTAAATATTTTATTATTTTCTTTCTTTCTTTTAACAAAGTCACTACTTTTTTCTAACTGAGCAACTCCTACTGCTGCCTGAAACTCAGTTAATCGGTAATTAAAACCTTTTCTTTCTATCAGGTCAACTCCCCGTTCTTTTCTTCCATCATTTTTATATATGTTTGATTCATTAATAATCTTTACATCATTTGATAAAAGCATTCCCCCTTCTCCTGTGGTGATAGTTTTATCAGAAAAAAAGGATAAAGCAGAAAAATCCCCATAAGAGGCGATAGGCAAATTGTTATAAAGACCAAATAAGGCTGGAGCACAGTCGTTTATTAGAAAAAGGTTATTTTTATTACAATATTCAGTGACACTATCAAGGTCGGATACATTGCCATAAAGACTTACATATAAAACCGCTTTTGTCTTTGTAGTTCTTACATTATCAATATTCTCTGGAGTTAAGCATAGTGTAGCTTCATCAATATCGGTGAATACCGGTTTAGCTCCAATTGCAGAAATTGCATTAGGGTCTGCTGAATGAACTAAACTTTGAACTATTACTTCACTATTTGCACCTAATCCTAAACTTTTCATACCCGTTATTAAAGCTGCCGTACAGTTGTTGAATGCTAAAGCATACTGCCTATTACATTCTATTCGCAGCTTTTCTTCAAACATCCTTACGTACTTTCCTTCTGAAATCCAATTACTATTTATAACATCTTCTAGTAAAGCTAACTCTTCTTTGCCCACATCTGGTTCATAAGCTGGGATTGATTCACTAGAAATCCTGTTCATGTAATCTTTGTAAGATTCGTTTTTCAAATTTTGATTATTATCCATACATTATTTAAAATACTAGATGTTAGCCTTTATATCGTTCAAATAAAAATCTAATGTTTTGTCAAAATTACTAATTAGATCTGAGTTTAAAGACTTGACTAGCTTACTGTTGTCTAATGGGGGTAAGGTTTCTCCTTCAATTTTATTTTCTAATAATTCAATATCTGTATTAAAGAATTTTGCAATCTTATCAGCTGTCTCCCTAACTGTAACATAGCCATTGCTAGAGAGATTATAAATACCACCGCTAATTTCTAGGGATGCAAAAGTGGACTTTATTACATCCTCTAAATATACGTACTGCATCCTCCTTTTTCCAGATCCCCAAATACTTATTAAGTCAGATTTTATTGCTTGTTCTGCCATACCTTTAATTGCATTTGGATGTAAGCTATTTCCTTTACCAAAAACTGATGAGAGTCTAAAAATAATACTATTTTTATATTCTCTCATAATCATTTGTTCAAAAAAAGCTTTTGCTATTCCAAAATTATGAGCTGGATTTATAGCACTCTCCTCATTTACTAATTCGGTATTTTTAGAATTTGAGCTATAAACATATGATGAACTAAAATAAACCAATTTTGCCTTACTATTTTCTTTTTTAAGTATTGACAAAATATTAACTAAGGAAATGGTATCTTCTAAAAAAGACTCAAGAAAATTATTTTTATAGGCTATTGCAGAGTGTGTAGCTGTATGAATAAAATAGTCAGGATTATTTTTAGTTATTATCTTATCAACTTCTTTATTTTCAGTTAAATTAAAAATATGTCCTGAATTTTTATTTGTTGAATTTTTATCTATACCAACATAATGAATTAGGTTAGCTTCCAATTGCTTCACTAACTCACTACCTAAATACCCATTACAGCCACTAATCATAAATTTTTTATCATTAAATCCAGTTAAATGTAATTTAGAATAATTTTTCATATTGCCCCTTTCATCATAAAATAAATACTGATATCTATTGAACATATATTACATATGTGAAATTATACTTTATTCATGGCTATTAATATTAAGATCGCTACATTTATAATTTCATCAAATACCTACCCAGCAACTAGAAATATAAAAGCTCAAAAAAAAATTTATCTAAATCGTAGAAACCCTCAAGACAACATCTTTTGGTATAGGCAGGGAAGTAAATCTCAACTGGATGGGGGGAAGTCTAATCTTCTTGGCAATGATTTATTTCTTGATATTTCTGATGATACTTTAAGTATGGGTAAGAAAACACTATTAGCATTTCAATGGGCTGAAGATAACCTTGATTATGACTTCATAGTAAGACCCACACCTAGTTCTTATGTGAATTTTAAAAATCTCAATAATTTCATTAATAAAAATTTTAATTCTAAAGATGTTATTTATGCTGGTAGCATTCAGAGTACAAAAGACAATGACGGCGACCTACTAAATTTTGTTAGTGGTTCGACTCTTGTGTTAAGCAAAAAATGTATACAGTTAATTCTTGAAAATAAAGATTTATGGGACCACAGCTACTGGGATGATGTTGGATTAGCAATCTTACTCAAAGAACTTAATGTAAAAGCGTTTCATGTTGACAGGTTTGATGTGCCAGGAAATCCATACTTGCTTACTGTGCCGATGGAATATTATCAGTATAGGTGCAGAGCCGACAATCACTATGGATATCCTAGATTTATTGAAAGTCATATATTGAAGCACATAGACCACTTAAGTAATGAAGAAAAATACTCTAATCTAAAAAAATATTTTTATTGGTTTTTAATTGAAGTGTCTAAGTTAGTTTACGTATACCAATTCGGCTGGAAAGTTTATTCTTTTTTCAGACTGGCTCTTAGAGCTATCCTTCCTAAGAAATTATATTTGCTAGTCAAAAAATTATTTTCTAAACAAATTAATTCATTTAAGCTTATCAGATTTAAGACATGATTTTATTTCATTAGCTTCGAGGTAGATTTTAAAAATAAAGTTTATAGAATTATCTACAATGTTGCCTTAACAACTTTGAAAGGTAATTTAAGACTCTGAATATATTGTAAAATTTAAACAAATATTTTTTTAATTAAAAATAACATAGCTTCGAGGATAATTTTATAATTCATTTTTGAAGTTCCATAGGATCTATCATAAAAAGTAATTGGTACTTCTTTAATTTTGTAATTACTTTTCTCAATAAAATTAGTAATTTCCACTAAAAAAGCATAGCCATTTACTTTTGGAGAGAAGACTACAATGTCAGCTATTATTTTTTTATTTAAAAGTCTAAAACCACTGGTTTGATCTTTTACTTTAGATTTCAATACTAAGCCACATAATTTATTTGCATATTTTGATAAATATTGTCTTCTTTTTGTCCAGCCCTCTGTTGCTCCGCCAGGCACATACCTGCTACCAATAACTAAGTCGTAATTATGTCTCTGTTGTATTAGTCCCTCCAGGTCTTCAAATCTATGAGAAAAATCTGTGTCCATTTGGATAAAATAATCATAACCATTTTTCATACCCCATTTATAACCTTCAATTATTGCCGAACCATAACCCAGCTTTCCAGACCTTTTTATTATCTTTACAGATGAATTATTTTGCATGTTTCTTTCAACAATAGATGCCGTACCGTCTGGTGAGTTATCGTCAACAACTAAAAGAGACAAATCTTTGAATTTGAGTGTAGAGTCTATAAACTTTTCAATATTTTCTGACTCATTGTAAGTAGGAGTAATTAAAAGTATTTTTTGCATTTTCTTAGTTGAGTAAAGATTGAATTGTAATTTGTATGCTTTTAAAAACTCTATAGTAATTTGAGGACACTGTTGTCCCACTCATTTGAAGACAACACTCTGGCATTATCGTTAATAACGAAACAACAATCAAGGAGATTATTGGAAGTGACCAATTACTTATTTTTTCAATATTATCTTTTTTCAGTATCAAATAACTAAAGAAACATAAGTGAAATAATGTAAATATCCATCTTCCCCAGTCGAAACCAACTATGAATAAGACAGGAATTACTAAAAAATATTTCTCCTTAAGAAGAAAAGATTGAATTGTTGATACTTTAAAACTCAATCCGTAAGGTTTACCTTTGAAAATCAAAGTTAAAGTAATTGCAAATAATAGTAAATAAAATGTCCATAAAAACATCGAGCCTGAAAATATTAAAACCTGCGTTGTTAAAAAAAATGAGTCAAATAATGACCAACCTATTGCGGTTATCGCATTTGGATGAATTACAATTTGACTTTTATCAAATTCACTTAATTCATTCCATATTGCCTCTGAAGCAATATCACTTCCAGCACTAATGATCACAGTTAGAAATACTACTGAAATGATTGTTGAATAAATATAGAGTATTTTTCGTGGGATTCTCAGGTATTCCTTGCAGATATAAATAATGAATGGAATTGAAATCATGGCTATTCCTTCATGAATTAATATCATTAATATCGAACATATACTCATAGTTATTAAAATTATGTTTATATTTGAAGTCAATCTGATAGTCAATAAAACAAACATAAATAAATTTAATACAAAAATTTCTTTTCTTGGGTAATACATATTGAAAAGTGTTATGTTAAAAATGCCAAAAACGCTAATTAAGTATATAAAGTGTTGTATTGAAGTTAAATTTGATAATTTTATAAGTAAAAAAGACAGCAAGATAAAAAAAGTAAAATTAACAAATACAACCATATTTACTGTGTCAAAAAGTATGGAATCTTGATCTATTGATTGTACAATTTCTCCAATAAGACCTCGTCTTGTAAATTGGTCGGGATAAGACACTAATAATTCAGAAAAAGACCATGGAGAATATTCGAGTGTTTCAGAAAGAATTGTTCTTTTTGCTACTTGTGCAAGTGAAAGTAAGTAGATGGAAAAAGAAACAATTTTTATAAATTTATTTTTCATTATTGCTCACAAACACAATATTTCCTGCAATATCATTAAACATTGACTTTTGGTAAAAATTAATTAATTCTTGAAAATCATTTTTGTTGTTAATTTTTTCAATGGTTAATGTTTTGATTCCATCTCTGAGAAAAATAAAAGGAGTGTAATTTTTAAGTTTTTCAATTATTTTAAATAGTAGCTCTAGATTTGTTGAATCTAACTCTATCATGAGGCTGTTAAAAATTATTTCATTATCAATAAGTTGAAGAGTGATATCATAATCGTAACCTTCAGCATCTACCTTGATGATATCAAAATAATTGCTAATAAAATTTTTCTTTTTTAAAAGTGTTTCAATTGTGTATGTTTTAATTTCTAATTCATTTACATTTTCATTTTGTAAGTTAAATTTATCTAGATTTTCTTTCTTTAATGTAAAAAGTGCTGAACTAACACTTGGCGAATAGAAGGTGGAGATTCCATCTTTGTTCCCAATACCAAAATTATAAAAAGTAGCTTTTATAAACCTTCTAAGTTTAAATCGATATTCCTTTTTTAATATTTGGTATGATTTTGGATTTGGCTCAATAAAAGTTATATAAAAATTTTGTGAAAAATTGTTAGGAGAAATAATATTAAACAATTCTCCTTTATGTGAGCCAATTTCCAATATTTTAATTTTTTTTTGTGAGTGCAGCCTTGATAATATAAAATCAATTTCCATATGTTCTATTATTTTTTGATTTATATTTGAAGTTTTAAACTTTCTTATTAAAACTTTTATTTTTGGCTTAATAGAAGCTGGTATAAATTTTATTATTAATTTTTTCATAATATTATTTGAGTTGCAGTAAGTAGAATCAAACTGCTGAGTCCTTGTTTTTATATATGGTCTAACCTTATGACCTTTCCTTTTTTTATATTTTCATTATTAACGGATAAACAATGTTAGCAATCATTATAGTGTCTTAAAATACTGAGTTTGAGATGAGGTGAACCTAAAAAATATATTTTGCTTTAAGCAGATGAGTATACTGATATAAAATTATGTTATTAGACCTTAAGTTTTTAAAAAATAAATACTCTTTAGAACTGTCAACTATAGTTCATGTTGGAGCACACAAGGGCCAGGAAGTTAAGGATTATTTAGAAAATTTTCCTACTGTTCAAATTCACTTATTTGAACCACAACCTAAACTATCACAATATTTAGAAAAAAAATATAAAAATTCATCTAATATTTCTTTGTATAACTTTGCATTAGGAAGCTCCAATATTTCTTTACCTATGTTTCTCTCAAGCAATGATGGGGAAAGTTCATCTTTTTATAAACCAAAAGAACACTTAGCTCTATATCCAGATATTAATTTTGAAAAAAATGATTCGGTGTTTGAAATCAAGATTTTAGATGAATTAAATATTCAAAATATAGATTTATTAAATATTGACACGCAGGGTTTTGAGTTAGAAGTATTAAAAGGATCAATTGATGTTTTAACTTACAATGTTAAATATATACTTATTGAAATTAATAAAACAGAAATTTATGAAGCTGCCCCCATGTTAAAGGATATCGACTTATTTTTAAAAAAATATAATTTTATAAGAACTGATACACAATTTTGGGCTGAAACAGATCCCTGGGGAGATGCTTTTTACATTAAGAAGGAATTAATATCATTTAAAAGATTAATCTACACAAGTTTAAAAAACAATCTCTATACATTCAGCATGATCTACAAGTTATTAATATTTTTAAGAAATACTTTTTGGAAACTAAAAGCTAAATTATTTAATGAATAAAAAAAATAGCCTTTATTAAGTTTGGTGGAATGGCAATTGGAGGTACATAAAAAGTTTTACAAACCATTGCTGCTGAAATACCTAAAAAAGAATACCAAGTAGATTATTTCTATTGTGATTCAGCACCATATATAGGCTCAGATTACAAACATCTTGATACTGATTCGAGAAGAATTGATTATTGTATTGAAAATAAAGTTAATCTAATTAAGTTTAATGTAGCATTTAAAGATCTCCGTACCCCAACGCATGATTGGATTGATACAGATTTTTGGGATTATTTTAATGAAGACCATTATGACGTAATAATAACTGGACGTACCGGACACTCTGAATATCCATTTAACATGATTAACAAAAGTAAAATTATTGACACTATACATCTATCGGGAATGGCAGAAAACAAAGTTAATGTTCATAAAACTGTATTAATTTCAAATGAACAAAGAGAAAGATGGGTAAGAGCCGGAGGGCTCAGAAAAAAATCTTTCATACTTCCAAATCCTGTAAAGATAATTAAGACTCAAAGTAAATAAAAAGTTTAAGAATCTTGTTAAATTTTGAACTTGTGACATCTACCTTGTTAGAGCTATGCATTTTTTCTTATAAAACTTAGTACAAGAGTTTCATCAATAAAATAGAGTTTAAGGAAGAATTAATTTATTTAATTCAAGTGTAATTAAATTTGCTCCTTCTAAAGTGAGATGGTTTCTGTCTGAGTAGTATAAATTTCTTCCTTTCGCTGCATAACAAACTTCTTCAACATCTTCATCACAAAATATTGGAGTTGTGTATAGGATTTCTATATTCTTAAAATCTGGATCTTCTATGAAAGTATTGAAGTTATCTATTTGTTTTTCCCATCCAGCTAGCTCTAAAGTTATTGGTTCCCCCCATTGAAATTTTTTGTATAAGTATGCATCTGCAATTGGAAATTCATAAGTTGGATTTGGTTGAATAACTATAAATCTTGATGAATTTTGGCTAATTTTTAAAAGCCTATTTTTAAAAACATCGACATAATCACAATTACTACATTTTATTTGTTCTTCTCCTATTGCCGAAAGCCAAACGTGGAAACTGCCGAAAGCTATTACAATATCATTTTCCTTATCTAGTTTATTTAATAACTCTATAAAGTAATCATCTTCGCATTGTTCTACAAATCCTATTGTGTCACTTTGTTGAGAAAGAATACACCTCCCTACTGTTGTACGAATAAATACAAAATTATATTTATCAATTACTGAATTAAACTTTTCTAGAAAAGAAACTGATAAGGAGTTTGTAAGTGAATCGCCAATTAAGTAAATTGTTTTGTTATTTTTATTGTTATACCAATTACACAATTTAGTATTTCCTAATTCAACTTCACTAAAACAGTTTTTGTACAAATATTTAGAATTATCGTATGTATTAGGATAAATATTTGTGAAATTAGAATAATACAATACTTCTTCAGAAATGTAATCATATCTATTTTCAAAACCATCAGAAATATTTAAAAGAAAAAGAAAAAGAAAAAATATTATCAAAATCATAAATAATATTTTTAGAAAATGATTAGATGTAAGTTTTTGAAAAAATAATTCAACATTTTTCCAGTGATAGTATGAAATAACTAAAACAAATAAAATTAACAAAATTGTCACAAACCAACTTTGGAATAAAAAATATCTCTCTGAAAAAAGTCTATAAAACGCGAAAATGGGTTGGTGAAATAAATAAATTGAATACGAAGATGAGCCAATAATTAATATTGGTTTTATTTTTAGAAAATTATTATTATCCGACATTAAGACCAACCCTGTTCCAACAACTGCAAAAAGTCTTGGTTCAATTGAATTTAGATCTAACATTGTGTCTTTAAAGTAAAAAACACTAAGGAAAATAATTAGATAGCCTAAAAAGTGTATTTTTTTTATTTTAATTTTTGAATTAACGATCATTATTAGTGTGCCAGTTAATAATTCCCAACCTCTATATTGAATTTGATAAAACTTAACTATTTCTGCAGTAGTTGAATTTAAATAAAGAGAGATAAAAATAATAGTTACGATAAAGTAAACAAAGTATTTTCTAAAATATTTATAAATTAGAAAACAAATTAGAGGGAAAATTATATAAAATTGCTCTTCAACAGCTAGAGACCAGGTGTGTAAAAGAGGCATAACTTTAGTTGGTTCAGCGTTGTAAAAATCTAAATTTTGAAAAAAATAATTTGAGTAAAAAAATATTGAAGAAATCATAGATTTTGAAAATTCTAACATTGCTCTTGGTGTTAATAACCAGTAAGAGAACGGTAGACAAATTAATATAACTGAAAACAAAGCAGGAATTATTCTTCGAACTCTTCTTTCATAAAAATTTTTAAATGAAAAAGTAAAATTATTTAAATCTGAAATAATGATATTCGAAATTAAATAGCCAGATATAACAAAGAAAATATCAACCCCTAGCCAACCACCTTTAAAAAGTTGAATTTCTGCATGATAAAGTAAAACAGACAAAACTGCAATTGCTCGTAAAATATTAATATCTTCTCTATAAGGAATTCGTTTGATATTTGAAATTTCAAAAATATTTAAATTTAATTTCATATGTGGATTGTATCAGTGCTAGCATTTGTAACAATTTTTAATCTCAAAAACTACTAAAAGTTAATTTTACAAACATAAACTTAACTAGATATTTTGTAAGCAGCATTGATTGTTTAGAGACTAAATTTAGGTATTTTTCTATATTAATTAGTTATTTGGTTTTTTTAATATCCAAAAGTTTTACTCTTATAATAAGTCATTATGAAGTTATTAAAAAAGAAAACATAATAAGCTACAGAAAGTGTATAATTTTTTAAAATCAAAAATTTCAGTAGAAAAAAAGGCAAATTTAAAAAACCTAATAAAACATTCTAAGACAAGGTCTTTCAAAGAGTTTAGCTTTAAAGAGTCTTTTTTGAGGCATAATAGTCAGTATTCAGAGAATGAAGCTTTTAATCGAGAATTTGAAATTCATAAAATTATTGATGCTCACACAGAGCAAAAAAAAGGTTATTTGAACAACATTTATGAACAACCTAACAGCGTTGGTTATTTTCTTGATAAAAATAGAAATATAAGTAAGTTGATTGACATTGGATCTGGTACTGGTTGGTTTGTGAATTATGTATCTAAAAATCATCAAGAGTTCAAAAATATTATTGCAATCGAACCTTCCAAATTTGCAATAAAAATTGCACAAAAAATATATAAACACGATATTAAAATTGAATATAAAAATGGGTTTGCAGGTAAAGAGTTGAAACAAATAGATAAGGACATCTATTTAATAACAACTTTTGCAGTATTTTTACACTTAAATTATATTTATACAAAAAAAGTTTTAAAAATTTTAAATAATTCAATTGATAAAGATTCAATTTTAATTTTCAATGAACCAATTGCCAAATCTAGATACGAAAGGTTTAATTTACACTATCCAAGGTCAAAAAAATTTTGGATTAAGAACTTAAAACATTTTGAGGTTAATTTTTATAATGACAATTTGATTGTTGCAAGAAAAATAGTTTAAAAAAATAATATATCTCTATAACTGTCGTGTACGGACACTAAAAAAAGGAACAGAATACCCCCACCAGTCTTAGGGTCGTGATTGGAAATCACTCGGTCGAACTAGAAAAATAGGTATAAAAATCTAAGAAAGACCCCCTATGTTTATTGGGTTTTTCAAACTAACTGCCAG
>TARA_B110000003_G_scaffold276291_1_pt1 | contig 22701 bp, 24 predicted proteins | sample TARA_B110000003 | Tara Oceans TARA_B110000003 (sample SAMEA4396424) | marine metagenome | biome: Westerlies Biome; feature: [SRF] surface water layer (ENVO:00010504); material: water (ENVO:00002006), including particulate matter (ENVO:01000060) such as... | depth 5 m
ATTCCGCCAAAGAGAGCACCTAAATAACCAGTGTCGATTTGTTGAGCAAGAATACCTACTATAAAACCTGGGGCAATACCAGGGGTATCACTAATACTATAGGCTGTATAGGCAGCCATTATGGGAACAAAATATTTGAGACCAATTTCTCCAATAGTTTTAAAAATTTTCCAAATTGAATCATCAGAAAATTCAGTTCCTCCTAATACAGCTAAACTACCTACCATACCTCCAATTAAAATAACAGGTAGCATATATGAAACACCTGTTCTAAAATGAAGTCCAGTGTTTACAAAAATTTCTTTAGTCTCTTTCCAAAATTTCATTCATCCTCGATTTTAAAAGTATTTTTAATTTCAGTTATGGATTTAGAATCTTTCCATTGTTTTCTTATTTTCTCATCAAGAGCTAAACTTGCAATTTTAGACATCATTTCAATATGTAAATTTTCTGTTTTTTCAATTTTTGAAATAGCTAATAATATTATGAAAAATACTGAATCATCATTTTTATCCCAAATTAATCCATTTGATTTACCAAAAGCAAATCCAGACTCAAGAACTTCGGTTGATTCACAATGAGGAATTGCTACACCATGACCACAATAGGTAGAAAGTATTTCTTCTCTTTTGTTAATTTCGTTTATAAAATTCTCTAAATTATCAATTTTACCAGTTTCTTTTAGTATTAAAGACAGTTCCTTAATGGCTTCATGCTTATTTTTTGCATCAAGAGACAATTTTATTTTTGGATTGAAATTCAATTTACTTGGGCATTATTTATAGAGCTTCTACATTTTTTAACAGCACTAGTTATTCCATCAGGATCTTTGAAAATTGCAGAAGAAAAAACAACAACATCGGGATCACATTTAATAAGTTCTTCAAGATTATTTGCTCTTATTCCACCATCAATGGCAATTTCACATTTTGGATTTTTATCATCTACAAGTTTTCTTGCTCTTTTTAATAGATCTAAACAGGATTTTCTCCAACTCCAATTATCTTTTCCATCAGTTTCATCTACTCCGTGAACAACTATATGTAATCTATCGATATCATAAATAGATTCTTCAACAAAAGAGAGAGGTGTGTATAACCCAATTGTTAGACCAACTTTTATTTTTTTCTCTCTACACCAATTAATTATATAGGCTAAAGGAGCTCCAATAAAATGTTCAGCTGGAAGAATTAACATATTCGTTCCTACTTCAGATAATTTATCAATAAAAAGTTTATCACAAGTTCGAGTATAGATATGACATTCAATTGGTTTAGTAGTTACTTTCCTAATACTTTCAATTATTTGGTGACCTCCCATTAATTGCATGTTTTTTAAGTCATGCATATCTGCAGCATCGGAATGAATATAATCTACACCTGCATCACTAGCTTCTTTTACAATATTGACTAATCGACCATAATCAACATGAGCTAAGCCTGCAGCGATTTTAATTTTTTTCATACTAATAATTTATTTTAAACTGTTATTCATTATATTTTTTATCGAGGTAGAATTTTCAGGCTGGAGAATATTTAATAAAGGGTGATTAGAAATTAGCTCAATTTCATTAGAAGAAATTTTTGCATTATTAAAGGAATCATATAGATTTATTTCTTTTAATAATGCATTAATTTTAAAAGTTATAGGTTGACCAATTTTTTTTAAACCAGTTTTCTCTTCAATTAAAGAGAATTTTTCTTGTGAGATATTTTCTTTATATTTTAAAAATTCTGGATAAACTATTGCTAATGTTTCCCCATGAGAAATTCTTGGGCAAATTCCACCAATAATCTCTCCCAAAGGATGAGGTAAATCAGCTCCGCCATTTGAAAGGCATATTCCCGCCAATGTATCTGCCCAAGCCATTTTACTTCTATAAATAATATTTTCAGGGTCATTAATTACTTTTGGAAGATATTCAAAAACTAGATTTATTGCATCAAATGACATTTTTTCAGTCAAAGGAGAGGTTAAGTTCCCTAAATAACTTTCAAAAGCATGTGCAAATACATCAAACCCCGTTGCAGAGGAAACTTTTGAAGGTACTGAAAGCATAAGTTCAGGATCAACTATTGCAACAGAAGGAAATAATCCAGAATGAAATACAGTTATTTTTTCTTTTTTTTCAATATCACTTACAACTGCTGCTTGAGTACAGTGAGATCCACTTCCAGAGGTTGTTGAAATTGCAATTAATGGAACTGAATTTGTTGGTTTTTCAGATATTTTAAATGGATTACTATATTTTTTTGTTACGTCATCCCAATTAATTTCTGAATCTTTATTTTTTAAAAAAGCAATTAATTTTGCAGAATCCATAACGGATCCTCCTCCAACACCTATAACAAAATCGACATTATTTTCAGATGCAATTCTCACACCTTCGTTTACTCCATCAGTAGTTGGATTAGGAACAATACCATCATAGACAAAAGTTGAAATACCAATGTCTTTTAAAATTTTATTTATTCTTTCATAAAGATTACTAAGGGATCCATTAACGGGTCTAGAAACTATTAAGCATTTTTTACCATATGATGGAATAATTTCCTTAAGATCATTGATTCTTCCTTCTCCAAATCTAATTTGGGTAGGCATATAAAAATTAAAATTTTTCATAAAAGTTTAAATTTTGCGGTAAAATGTCTTAAACTAATTATTGGTCCTTCATACGTAATTTTTAAACCTCTTGCAGCATCTCTCCTTTTGTATACATCTTCAAGAGAATTTACAACCACATCCATATGTCTATTAGTATAAATTCTTCTGGAAACAGTTAATCTTACCATTTCTAGTTCAGGATAAATGATTTCACCTGTGTTCATATTTTTTTTTGAAAATGCACAAGATCCTAATTCAACTCCCCTAACTCCACCTGTTTTGTATAGTTCTACAACTAAAGCTTGACCTGGAAACTCCTTTTGAGGAATATGAGGATAAAACTTTTTTGCATCAACGTAAATTCCATGACCTCCAGCAGGAACTATAATAGGAATACCCTTACTTAATAGTTGGTCACCTAAATATTTTACTTGTTCTATTCTGTATTCAAGATAATCTTCCTCAATACCTTCTTGCAACCCTATAGCTAATGCTTCAAGATCTCTACCACTCATTCCACCATAGGTAACAAATCCTTCATTAATAATTGCAAGTTGATTTATTGATGCAAATAAATCTTCATGCTTTGTACATATAAATCCACCAATATTAACTAAGCCGTCTTTTTTAGAACTCATTACACAACCATCGGCATAAGAAAACATTTTTCTGGCAATTTCTTTTATTGTTATATTTTCATAACCAGGTTCTCTTTTTTTTACGAAATAACAATTTTCAGCAAATCTTGCTGCGTCAATCATTAGAGGGATATTGTTTTTTTTTGCAACTTCTGAAGTTAATCTAATATTTTCCATTGAAACAGGTTGACCTCCATTTCCATTAGAAGTTACAGTAATAATAATTAAACCAATTTTTTCTTTTCCATGTTTATTTATAAATTCTTTTAATTTATCAACATCTAGATTTCCTTTAAATGGATGATAAATATCATTAGCTGTTCTACCTTCTTCTATTATTAAATCAACAGGGATGGATCCTGCAATTTCTGCATGACCTTTAAAACTATCAAAGTGCATATTTCCTATAATGAAATTTCCTTTTTTTGAATATAGTTGAGACATAATAAAATCAGCTGCTCTTCCTTGATGAGTTGGTTGAACAAAAGGAAATCCAAAAATATCGATAATAGAATTTTTAAGATTAAAAAAACTCTTACTGCCAGCATATGATTCATCACCTGACATAACTCCTGACCATTGATTACTACTCATTGCAGAAGTTCCGCTATCAGTTAACAAATCTATATAAACATCCTCTGCTTTAAGCTTGAAAACGTTATAATCAGCTTTTTTTATCCATTCTTCTCTTTGTTTTCGGGTAGATTTTTTTATTGGTTCAACAACCTTTATTCTAAAAGGTTCTGCATTTAAAAACTTCATAAAAATATTTTAATATTTAACCTGAAATCAAATATAACAAATCTATTATACAAGATTTTTAATAATAAGAGTATAGATTAAGGTTTAAAAAATTCTTCTTCAGAAATTTTAAAATAATTTCCTTCCATTGAAGCATCATAAAAGAAATTGAAAGTGTGTTTCTCACCAAAATTAATAACAGTCCTTTCTCTATCTTCAAAGAAGAATTCAAGAGATTTAAACTGAACATATAGTCTTGTTATTGGAATATCTTTAAAAGTAAAAAAATCACCATTTCTAATGTATGTGTGTCTTAGATATTTTTTTGATTGATCTCTGATTAATACAATTACATCATGATCAACATTATTAGAAATAGTTAATGAAGAGTTAGAAACTTTATTATATACATTAGGAGGAAATTTATTTTTGAAAAGTTCATCACCCGTTTTACCTCTTTGAGAGAATAAAAGAAAAGGAAGTATTAATATTATGAGAATTTTCTTCAATGGGTATAAGTTTTTTTAAATTAATAATATAAATTTTTTATTTAATGTTATTCCTTTTATAAATTTAACGATTATGCCATTATTTATAATTACTCTAGGAATATTTTTTTTATTCTTATTAATTATCTTTTTTAGATTAAATGCTTTTATAGCTTTTATAATTGTTTCCTTGAGTGTTGGAATTGCTCAGGGTATGAATCTAATTGAAGTAATTGAGTCAATTGAGAAAGGTATAGGAAATACTCTAGGGTTTTTAGTTATGATTTTAGGTTTAGGAGCTATGTTAGGTAAGATTGTTGCTGATAGTGGAGCGGCTCAGCAAATAACTAATGGTTTAATTAGATTATTTGGAGTTAGAAATACTCAATGGGCTGTAATGTTAACTGGATTTATAGTTGGAATTACAATGTTTTATTCTGTTGGATTTGTAATTTTAGTTCCACTTGTTTTTACAGTTGCTTCAGCAACAGGCATTCCTTTAATTACAATAGCCCTTCCAATGTTGGCTTCTCTTTCGGTGACTCATGGGTTCCTTCCTCCTCATCCTGCTCCTTCTGCATTAACTATTATGTTTGAAGCAGATATAGGAAAAACTCTTATTTATGGAGTTATCGTTTCTATTCCTACAATAATTATTTCAGGACCAATATTAACAAACTTTTTAAGTAAAGTAAATGCAAAACCTTTGAAAGAGTTTATGGCAAAAAAAGTGTTTTCTGAAGATGAGTTGCCAGGTTTGAAAATAAGTTTATTTACAGCTTTATTACCAGTAATTTTAATTGGAATTTCTACTATAATATTAGAATTCCTTTCAGATAAATTAGCTATTTATTCAATAATTAAGTTTATTGGAAACCCTGTTATTTCTTTACTGTTATCAGTTTTGTTATCAATATATACCTTAGGATTATCTAGAGGCATTAAAATGGATGAAATAATGAAAATTTTCACTAAATCTATTTCAGGAATCACTATGGTTTTATTAATTATAGCTGGAGCAGGAGCATTGAAACAAATTTTAGTTGATAGTGGTGTAAGTGATTATATTGGTAAATTATTAGAAATGACTGATTTTTCTCCTTTAATTTTAGGATGGCTTACGGCGACATTAATAAGATTTTCGGTAGGTTCTGCTACTGTAGCTGGATTAACTACTGCCGCAATTGTTTTACCGTTAGTTCAAAATAATGCTGTAAATCCTGAATTAATGGTTTTAGCTATTGGCTCAGGAAGTTTAATGTTATCTCATGTAAATGACAGTGGATTTTGGTTATTTAAAGAATATTTTAATTTAAGTGTAAAGGAAACTTTATTGACCTGGACAATTATGGAAACTTCTATTGGAATAACTGGACTAATAGGAGTTTTGATTTTAAACTATTTAATATAAAATAATGGATTTAACAAATAAAATTAATGCCTTAGGATTGAAATTACCTAAAGCCCCTAAACCAGCAGGTGTTTATAGACCTATATTGATTGTAGATAATTATCTTTTTGTTTCAGGTCAGGGGCCTTTAAAAAGTGATGGAAAACTAATTACAGGCAAGGTTGGTAAAGATCTTGATCGGGAAAAAGGAAAATTAGCTGCAAGACAAGTTGGACTTACAATGTTATCAAGTATAGTTTCTAATCTTGATCCCAAAATAAAAATTAAAAGAGTAATTAAAGTTTTGGGTATGGTAAATGCAACTCCTGAGTTTAAAGATCATCCATACGTTATAAATGGGTTTAGTGAGTTGATGGTTGAAATTTTTGACTCTGATAATGGAATTGGAGTTAGAAGTGCTGTTGGAATGTCCCTTCCACAAAATATTGCAGTAGAAATTGAAGCTATGTTTGAAATATATTAATTAATATGGCAGAAATAATCGACAATAATTGGTATAAAGTTTTAAATGAAGAGGAGTTAAATAGTCCTAGTTTACTTGTTTATCCCTCAAGGATAAAAAAAAACATTGAATCAATGATTGAAATTTCTGGTGGAGAGGAAAGACTTTGGCCACACATTAAAACTCATAAAATGTCTAAAATCATTAATCTTTTAAAAGAATATGGAATATTAAAGTTTAAGGCTTCTACTCTTGCAGAGGTCAAAATTTTAATTGAATGCAGGGTGGATCAAATTTTATTTGCAATGCAGCCGTCTAAAGAAAAATTTTTAAAATTGTTAGATTTTCAAAAAAAGATTCCAAATATCAAATTTTCGACATTAGTAGATAATTATAAATCATTTGAAATGTTTTCTGAAATTTGTTTAGAACAAAAACAAAAAATGAGATTATGGCTAGACATTAATAATGGAATGAATAGAACAGGGATTGAGCCTAATGATTTAGCTATAGATTTATATAAATATATTTTCAATGATGAATATTTATCTATAATGGGGCTACATGTTTATGATGGTCATATTAGATCTTTTGATATAGATGAAAGAAAGAAAAAATGTGACTTGAGTTTTAAATCTGTTCTTGAATTAACTCAAAAAATTGAGTTAAATAATATTCTGGTAGAGAATGTTATTGCTGGAGGATCACCAACTTTTTTGCCTCATTCTAAAAGAGATAAAGTTTTTTTAAGTCCTGGGACAACTCTTTTATGGGATTTAGGATATAAGAATTTATGGAAAGAATCACCCTTTTTAAATGCTGCACTTCTAACAACAAGAATAGTTAGTAAACCATCAAAAAATCTTCTTTGTTTTGATCTTGGACATAAATCTGTTGCCTCTGAAATGCCTTTGCCAAGAATTGAGATTTTGGGTTTAGAGAATGTTAAACATATCAGACAAAGTGAAGAACACTTAGTTGTTGAATCAACTGAAGCTAGGAAACATAAAGTTGGAAAATTATTTTATGCTATACCATATCATATATGTCCAACTGTAGCTAAACATAATAAGGCATATACAGTCATTAAATCTAAGAAAACAGGAACTTGGAATATTGATGCTAGAGATTATATTTAATTTATAATTATGAAATTTATTTTTGATTGTCATTTAGATTTATCAATGAATGCAACAGAGTGGAACAGAGACTTGACATTACCCGTAGAAAAAATTAGAGATCTTGAAAAAACTCTTTCTGACAAACCAGATAGAGGTAATTCAACTGTTTGCTTACCAGAACTAATTAAAGGAAATATAGGTCTTTGTGTAGCAACATTAATTTCTAGGTATGTTAAACCTAATAATCCATTACCTGGTTGGAATTCGCCTGAACAGGCTTGGGCTCACGCTCAAGGTCAGTTAGCGTGGTATCGAACTATGGAATCTAGAGGGGAGATGGTTCAAATATCTGATGAAAAATCTTTAACAAAACATTTAGAAAAATGGAATAATAATTCTATTAAAAAAAGAATAGGATATATATTAAGTTTAGAAGGGGCGGATTCAATTATTAATATAGATTATTTATATAATTTGTATGATGGGGGTTTAAGAGCAATAGGGCCTGCTCATTATGGCCCAGGAACTTATGCTTTTGGAACTGGATCTATTGGAGGTATTGGTATAAAAGGTAAAGAATTGTTGAAAGAAATAGAGAAATTAAACTTAATTCTTGATTTAACTCATCTATGTGATCAAAGTTTTTGGGAGACTCTTGATAATTATAATGGAAATTTGTGGGCAAGTCATAGTAACACTAGAAGTTTAGTTCCTGATGAAAGACAATTTTCTGATGATCAAATAAAAGAATTAACAAAAAGAGGAGCAGTTATAGGAATGGCTTTTGATGCTTGGATGATGATCCCAAATTGGGAGAGAGGAATTTCTAATCCAGCGCAAAAAAAATTATTAATTGAGAATATCGTTGATCATATTGATCATATTTGTCAATTAACAGGAAATTCAAATCATATAGGATTAGGTTCAGATTTAGATGGAGGATTTGGAAAGGAACAATGCCCCTCAGATTTAGACACAATCGCTGATTTACAAAAATTAGATGGAATATTAAAAAAAAGAGGTTATAGCGATGAGGATATTAATAAGATTTTTAATAAGAACTTTATTGACTTTTTAAAAAGAGTTCTTTAAAAAAAACTATGAAAAAAATAAATATAAACGAGAAGTTTAAATTATTTAATGATTATTGGAACCCTAAAATAGTAGCAGAATTAAATGGTCAAAATGTAAAATTAGCCAAAGTTAAAGGAGATTTTGTTTGGCATAATCATGAGGAGCAGGATGAGTTATTTTTTGTCTACAAAGGAACTTTAATTATTGAATTTAGAGATAAAGAAGTTAAATTAAATGAGGGAGATATGATTGTTGTTCCAAAGGGAGTGGATCATAAACCAAGGGCAGAAGAAGAAGTATGGTTAATACTTTTTGAACCTAATAATATTTTACATACAGGGGAGGTCAAAAGTAAATTAACTGTTGAAAATTATAAAAAAATATAATTTTTTAAAAAGATATACCAAAACCTACATTTCCAATTAAAATTCCTCCACCAGGATTAACACCAGGTATGTTTGGTATTTCCTCAGTTGTAGATTGAGTTTTACCAGTTGTTGAAGTTGCGTTGAATTTTAATTCTTCAGGGATAGATCCGATACCATAACCTAGTTCAAAATTAAAATAAATTCTTCCACCAGTTTTCGCTCCTAATTTAATTATAAAAGTATTTACATCAAGATCCACACTTCCTGTCCCTGTTTCTCCAAAATCTAGGCTTAAATCTTTAAAATCTAAAGTAGATGCAAATTTAGAGCTTCCAACACCAACAAAGAAGCCTTTACCTTTATTGCCAAAATAAAATTTTGAACCAAATTCAGTATAAGATAAACCAGCAGTTACATCTTCAACATCTAAGTCAAAACTACTTATATTAAAATATGGAGCTATTCTATTTCCAAGTATAGGTAAAACTCCTTCAACAGCTCCACCAATAATATTGGGAATGCCAATTTTTAATCCAAGAGAAATTCTTTTAATTGATTCATCTACTTCAATTGAATCAACAACTTGATTTAACTCTAATTCATCATTTTGAGCTATTAAATTAATGGAGAAAAGAAGAGAGATTATAAATGCAATTTTTTTCATTATTTTTTCTTTATTTTAAATTTAAGCAAAAAAAATCATTAAAAGTTAATTAACTTAAATTTGTATTTGATTTATGGATTTAACTTTAAAAAAATTAATTGAAGCTGAAGGAAAGGCTTCAGAACTATTTAATCAAATTCAAGTTAGAGGATTAATTTGTCCAAATAAAACTGAAAAAGATTTGAATCAGGAAATTTTTGATTTAGCTTTTGAATTGTTTGGTATAAAAAAATACTGGCATAAAAGAATAGTAAGAGCTGGAGAAAACACTCTTTATCCTTACAAAGAAAATCCTAAAAATTTAATGATAAATGAAAATGATATTTTGTTTTTAGATTTTGGACCAATTTTTGAACAGTGGGAAGCTGATTACGGAAGGACATATGTTTTAGGGAAAGACCCCCTTAAATTAAAACTGAAAAAAGACATTGAACTAGCATGGTATGAATGTAGAGATTATTTTAAAAATCAGAATAGTATTTCAGGGGCACAACTATTTTCTTATGCAGAAGATATTGCAAAGAAATATAACTGGGAATTTGGTGGAGAGATAGCAGGACATCTTATTGGTCACTTTCCTCATGAAAAATTAGCCAATGAGGATAAGACTAACTATGTTCATCCTGATAATAATGTGGATATGTTTGCTCCAGGAAAAGATGGAATAAAAAGAGAGTGGATTTTAGAAATTCACTTTGTAGATAGAAATAAAATGATAGGAGGGTTTTTTGAACAACTTTTAAGATAAATTTAGATGAATTTTGATTTTATTTTTTCGTCTGGAATCAAACAACTTTCATATTTACCAAACCAATTATATCTATTTTTTGCAATGAAGTTATATATACCATCTCTAATTAACTTTGGAGTTAAAGAACCTAAAAATCTCAAAAAACTAAATTTATTTAATTTTTTAAGTAAATAAAGTACAGCATCACTTCTATTTAAATAATTGCCATTTTCATCTTTTATAGAAACAGCTTCTATTTCACTAACATGTTTATGATTTTTTAAAACAAATTCACTTTTAAAATGCGAGAACTTTAGAATATTTTGAGAATCATTTTTGATAAACCAAATAATAGATCTATTACATAATACACAAAGTCCATCGTAAAATACTATAATAGATTTATTTTTTGTCATATCAAATTTTTATCTCCACTGTGCAATAAAATGTTCTTGGAGACGAGGGTATAATTCCTGGCCCTGGATATCCTGTCGCTCTTCTTGTAAAATATTTTTCATTTAATAGATTATTTACACCCGACTCAAAAGTAAAGTTTTTGTAGTAATAAGACATTGAAAGATCTAAAATTTTGTAAGAAGGTATTTGACCAATTACTCCACTTAAATTCCCAGAAATTGCATTTGAGGAATCAGTAAATTGTTTTGACATATATGAATATTGAGTACTTAACATAAAGTCATCATAACCAAACCTTAAACCTGTTTTTATATTTGATTTTGGGACAAATTCTACATTTTTACCTTTAATTCCAGGAATTTCTGACGAACTATATTCTGAATCAATAAATGAAGCATTTATATAATAATTTAGTCTGTAATTTTCGTTATTTATAAATATTTTTTTCAAGTCAAAATCTAGCAAAGTTTCTATACCGAAAATTTTTGCATCACCTACATTTCCTCTTTCAGTTTTAACTCTACCATCTTTCATTAATTTTTGCACAAAACCAATTCTATCATTGTAGGATAAATTAAAAAGACTAATATCATAAGAAATGAAATTTTTTATATTTCCTCTTAATCCAAAATCTGCTGTCATACCACTTTCATCTTTAATATTTGGGTTTATGGCATAAGAAGGATTAAAAATACTAATATCAGCAAACGTAACTGATCTATAATTTTCAGAAATATTGCCATAAAATTCCATAAAATTGATTGGTTTATAGCTGATACCAAACCCCAATAAAACAAATGATCTTTTTCTAACATCATTTGAGTAATTTAATTCATTTAAAATAACATTATCAGCAGCATCTAAATTTATATTTTTATAAAATCCATCACTTTGTGTTTTGATATTTTCAAATCTAAAACCAGGAGTAATTGAAAACTTATTACTTAGATAAAAAATATTTTCCCCAAAAAAAGAAAAGTTTAAATTAGGATAAGTAAATAAAGATTGGTAGCGATAATTTGGGAACAAATCATATTGAAAATTAAAATTTGGATCAGAGTTATTTATTCCAGGACCTTGTTCACCAGTATTATTTGAATTGTAATATTTAAAGCCCAATAGAAATATAGATTTTTTATTTAGGACTTTATATTTGTTTAATAATTTTGACTCCAAACCATAATTATTGAAATCCCCAAATATTAAATCTCTTTCTTCAAAAGGGTCAATTTGATCAACTCTATTACTTCTAAACCCTAAGGATTTTCTTTTAGCATTTAAACCAAAAAAATTTAGACTTAATGATGTCATTTCATTAAGTTCACTTTCTAATTTGAAATTGTACAAAAACCAGTCTAAGTTAAACCAGTTTCTTTTTCTATTACTTTGGTATGGGCTTTCACTAAACATTTTATCAGAAAGTCCTCCAGCCTGTTGAGCTAGATAATTTAAGTAGGTAAATTCAGTTGAAATTTTAGTTTTTTTAGTAATCTGATAATTAAGATTTATATACATATTTCTAGAGTCAAATTCAGAGTTATCTCTAAAACCATCTCCCTTTTTATAATTTACAAAAGAATAATAGCTAAGCTTATTAACAGTTCCGCTAAAGCTTGTATAATTAGTATAAAGATTATTGCTGCCAAAAGTATTTCTAGAAGTTATTTCTAATGATTTCATAGTATTAGGAGATTGAATAATAAAATTTACAAGACCTCCAAATTGAGTGCCATATTGAAGTGAAGCAGCACCTCTTATTATTTGTATTTCTGAGAGAGACTCAGCAGGGGGAGTATAATAACTCTCTGGATAACCTAAAACATCAGCACTAATATCATAATTATTTTGACGGGTATTAAAGTTTGAAGTTCTATTTGGATCAAGACCTCTTCCACCTATATGAAGTTGGATTCCTGCATCATCATTTTCGTAAATATTTAATCCAGCGACTTGACTGTATATCTGTCTTGAACTATTTACAGCTAAATTAGCCATAGTTTGAGCCACAAGAACTATCTCATTTTTTTTTCCTGCATAAATGGATGTGCCTTTAGAATCATCAAGTCTTTTAAGTTGAAATGCTTTAATTCGATTAGCTTTAAGAATTACTTCAGATAAATTCTCAACTTTAGGGGTGAATATTATTTCTATAATTGTGTCATTTGTAATTTTTAATTTTTTTTCAAAAAATAAATCTTCAGGTGACAAGAAAATAATCTGATTATTTTCTTTAGAAGTGATAAATTCAAAGTTCCCTTTTTCATCAGTTTGATCTAAAAAACCTCTATCTCTATCATATATTTTAATATTATTTTCAGGAGTATTTAGATCTTCATTAAGAACAACACCACTTACTTTATTTTCTTGACCTATTATAAAGTAACTAGATAATATTAGTATAAAAAAGATTTTAAATTTCATCTTTAAAAGGGATTATCCATGAATAATGTTTTAAAGATCTTTTTTCATTCATAAGATTAACTTTCGGATCAATAAAACGTTTACTTCTTCTTCCATTTAATGCAACAAAACTATCTGCATATACTTCAATATTTTTGTGTCCTTGCAAGGTAAAATGATTACCAAGAAAATGAGCGTATTCAATTATAAAATCTGGTTGAAAACTCATTTGTTTTTCCTGAAAAGGAGTTAAAAAATCTTTATTATCAACATAAAAATATTTATTTGAAATTCCATCAACAATTTTAAAAGATGTATATCCCATTTTTTCCATTAACATAACTCTCCATGAAAATCTGTAGCCTTCTTCATTCCAAAAAAGATTTCCTGGATAAATAACAAACCTAAATGGAAAAATTAACTGAATAATCAAAAAAATTATTACTATTGAAGTTATTAGTTTAGAATAAACATATTTAAACTTTTCAATCTTTTCAACCTTTTCAATGTTATATTTTTTTATAGGGGATATTATTATTTTAATTAAATGAATTATTTTATTATGAAATATTGAATCAAAAAAAATCAATGAAGCAATAATCATTATATATGGAAACATTCCAATAGGAAAAAGAACAGCTGTGAATAAATGAAAAATAATTACCAGTATAAATGCAAAAGCTCTAGTCTTTTTATAAAATAAAAGAAATGGAATTGAAAGATCATAGATCATCCCTGACCAACTCATTAAATAATGAACCCATTCTTGTTGCAAAAGATAATCACCAATAACAGGAATATCATATTTTGATGGGAGCCAAATTTTTAATGGCATTGCTTTTAATAACCAGTCAGAGTTAATTTTAGCTAATCCTGCATATATGTATACAATGCTAATAAGTATTTTTATAGAGTCTATGGTCCATTTAGGAATTTTTGCATAATAATTTTTTCTTTTAATATTATCAACTGAAAAAAATTTATCAGCAGGTAAAAAAATCATTATAAAGCTTAAAACACTTATGAAATAGTAATGATTTAAATAGGTTGTTTTATCCATTAATTCTATGTAAGTAAAGCTTAAAAAAAATGTAATGATTGAGAATCTATATCTATAACCTATCGAGACAAAAAGAGCTGATAAACCACAAATTATAAATAAAATATAAGTGAATTCACCTAAAGGCTTTACCCAATCAAATCCATAATAAGAAAAATGAAACTTAGGTTCTAAATATAGAGTTTCTATCCAGCCTTTTGACCAAAATCTAATAATACTTAGAAACATCATTAATCCAAAAAGAATTCTAAATACTGCTAAGGGTTCAGGACTGGTATATTTTTTAAAATATAGCTTTGAATTATAAAACATTATTAAATTATGAAAGAGTAAATCTAATATTTATTACTAAATATTAGAAATCAATCGCCATCAGCATCAGTATAATCAACATTTATACTTAATGCTTGTAGCATATCTACTTTTAATAAGACTACACCTAATTGAACTGCATCATATGTTCCTAAAACTTTAACATAATCTTGTTCTAGTTGAAGGGCAAAGTTGTCATCAAGAGATTCAATTGAAGTTTTTGCAGAACTGAATTTTTCAGATATTAAGGTACTTAAATTAGATTCATTTTTAATTACATCTAGAAAATCTAGATAGGTTTTTAAACTATCTCCAGTTTCATCAGAATTAAAATGCTTTCCTTGGAAGAAATTATCTATAGCTGTCATAGCTTCAAGAGCAAGATCTTTAGAATAAATTTTGCTATAATAAGCTTCTACTCTGTCTGGTAATACATCATTTGAAAAAACTCCAGCTGGAATACCTATTTTGTTTGCTCTAAATCCTTTTTCATAATAATAGATAAAATCATTTGTTAACTTATTAATACTTGAAGTTGCAGTATTTTCAGTTGAACTAACAAAAACATCTCGATAAGAAGCCCAGCTATCAATTACTTCATTTGTGTTATTTACCATTTCAAGAATTATATCTTTAAGATAGGCTTTGTATCCAGATCCAGAATTGAATTTTTCAACTATTTCAGAATCTGATGTACCAACTCCATATAGTAAATAATCTAGCGCAGGAAATCCTTGAGATGAAAAATTATTTGCATTATCTAAATCATAATTCCCAGTACTAACATTATTTTCTAATCTGTCTATATTAACTGGATATATGTTCATTTTTGAATTAAAATATATTTCCTCAGATCTTCCAATATTATACATTTCAATATGTTGCCAAGATTTATAAGAAGCTATCCATTTTTCTCTTAAAATGTTGAGATTTGAATCGTTTGTTTCTTCTTCAAAAGCATTTGAGGCTCCTTGAAGTTCAATTAAATCCGTTTTGAACTGATTGTGTGATGGGATTATAATATTGTCAGCAATATTAATTAAAAAAGAGGATCGATCATAAGTTACCTCTGAACTTGTATTCTGGTTTTGAGAACTTGAAGTGTCTGTTGAAGTTGTATTATTAATATCTTCTTTCTGATCTTCAACTACTTCTTGAACTATTTCATTTTCATTACTACCAGAATCATCTTTTGTACAGGAAAAAACTAGAGCAATTAAAAAAAGATAGATTATATATTTTTTTGATTTTCTCATTTACCTGTACAAAGATTAAATTCTGTCCAAAAAATTAATTTAAAGTTTATGGTTATAAGCCTTTAATAATAATTTAGTTTAGTCCTGTAGCAGCATCAACATCTTTTGCCATAGCTTCAAGCTCGTCAGCAGTTCTATCCCAAAATCCGTTTCCAGCCATTAGTTTGTCTAATAAAGCATTAACTTCTTCATTAGTCATATATGGATTTCCATCAGAACCTTGAGTAAATTGAAGACTTAAGATAAAGCCCCAGCCCTCAGATAATGCATGGTGAGCATTTGCCCAATTTCCTGCAGTTATTTCTTCACCACCACTTCTTAAATAATAAGCTGCTTTATATCCAATAACTTTAGAAATATTTTCTTTAACTATTGTCGCTTGTTCATCTCTAACTGTATAATCAGAATTCACAATAGCAGCTCTACCTAGTTTAAAAGCATCATATATTACTTTAGAAATACCAGGTTCATCACTAGCGTTAACTTTTTTAAGGTATTTATTTAATATTACACCACTACCATTAAATGGGTTTTTAGCATCAGCTTCTCTTCCGAACATATATCCAAAACCTTCATCCCAATAATGTTCCATTTTAGTTGTATTATTTTCAGTTGCACCAGTACCTTTATAAGCAAAAACATTATTGTCATTATCTTCTATGTTTGTTCCCCCATCTAATTTGGTTTTTGACAAATATCCATTTATAATTTGATCAGCTACAAGAGCTCCCATTAATGATTTTAAAAAGGCTTGATTAAGTTCTACACCTTTAGCATTTATTCTTACTACTCTATTGGATCCTCCAGCATCAGTATAAGTTCCAGGAACACCAGCAGAGGCATCATTATTCCATGCAGGTGCTACAACTTCAGCGGCTTCTGTAATTAAGGCATCAATTTGAGCTTTAACAGTTGCTGCACCATATGCTGCACTTTTACCTCTAAGATTTTTTCCAGTACCATTTAAAGTCGCATCTGAAAAACCCTCTCCATCTTTAAACATTTGTTCAAGTTGAGCTTTAGTAAAAGAGTCACTTTTTAAAGCTGAACCTAAAGCTTCTGCTTGTTTTAATCTTGTAGTTTGACCCCCATAACTTACAGTAGAAACTCCATTTCTACTAAAACTATAAGCATCTGGTGGAAATCCAACGTTTTTAATTACCTCTACAGGCACTTCAACTTCTTTTTCTACAATTTTATCAACGTATTTTATTACCTCTACAGGCACTTCAACTTCAACTTCTTTTTCGCAAGATAAGATTGAAGCTGTCACTAATAATAATATAAATTTTTTCATGGTTATTTTTATTTAGATTTATTATAAACAAGCGCCAAAAATAAAACGAAAATTTTAGAAAAAAAAATTATTTTTAATTAATCTAAATAAAATTTAAAATATATTTAATATTCAAACCATTTATTTAAGTTATCAAAGAAAACTTGAAAGGGATTTATAATAATGTTGATGAAATCCAGAAAATAAAATAGTAAAGGGATAATAATAAAGATGGTTATAAGACATCCACATCCAAATTTAAAAAATGATTTTATAGAATCAAATAACCATTTATAAATTTTATATATTAAATTATTTTGAGAATTATCATCTTCAATGATTATCGGAGATTTATTTTTCATAATTACTTAATTCAGGATAACAATATTTCTCTCCAATTTTATATGATTCATAATCTGATTTAGAAACACTACCTGATCTAGATATATCTTGAAGACCAGAAGGTAAGTCTGAATTATTAGAATCTAAATCGATTCCATCTTTATCCCAATAAAAAATATATAGACCGTTAATTATCTTTTTATTTGAAATGGTTATACAATCATTTTCTTTTTTAGTGCATTTATTCATAAAAAGAATAATAATGATTAATAGATAGTAAAAATTTTTATTTTTCAATTTCAGAAGTATTATAAAAAAAAATTTTTAATATTAAGCTAATCAGTTGTGGTAAAGTAAAAGAAATTATTAAAATTATAAGGGTTTGTGTATCATTCCATTTAAAAATTTTATCAAAACCTGAAATTCCATAGAGCCTGTCTAGGATTAAGCCACATAAAAAAATATACCACATAATAAGTGGATATCTTATTATTCTTCTAAATGTTTTGGGTAAAAACCCAAATGTTAAAGTATTCACTTATATAAATTTATCGATCGATAAATTTATAAATAATAAAATTAAAATAAATTATGCAGATGCACTGTGAGGAGCCCATTGAGAACATAACATCTCCGGAGCAGCTTTTTTAGGATGAGCGCAACTTGTACTTTCAAGTCTAACACAGCTTAAACAACTTGGATCATTTTTCATTGTATTTCTCATTTCAAAGCTATTACAAGTATATTTCTCACTTACTTTTACATGATGAATAGAACACGTGTGGTCAAGTTGAAAGTTCTCACAATTCAAACAGCTATTTCCAATTCTTATAGACATAATATTAATTTTAGAGTAAAACTATATATAATAATAATTAGAATGAATATAAATTACTGTAAATCAGTTATTTGTATTTAGATTATTTAAAAATAACATTTAATTATTAAAATAATCTTCACACAAAGAGTCAAAAAATATTAGATCTTTTTTGTTAAAATTTAAATAAACTTTATCTGACTTATTATATGGAGTCATTGAATTGAAATACCAAATTTCATCCTTGTAGAAACATCTTATTTTATAATCTTTACCTTGAAAAATACATTTCTCAATTTTAACATCAAAGTCAGATTTTTTTACAATTTCTAGGTTTTCAGGTCTTAAATAATAGTTTTTGTTTTTTAAGACAATTTTATTTAAGTCACCTAATATCTTAGCACAATAGCAATTTGCAGGTTCACAATACATTTTTTTAGGATCATCATATTGCTGAAGAACTCCTGCTTTGAATACTAAAATCTTATCAGAAATATTTAGGCAGTCTTTAATATCATGAGTAACTAAGATTGTTGTGGTATTAGTTTTTCTTATTATTTTATATATTTCTTCTTTTATAGTCTCTTTTATTTGGGAATCAAGGTTACTAAAAGGTTCATCCATTAAAAGTAATTCAGGCTCTCTAATTAGTGCTCTTGCAATACAAGCTCTTTGTTGTTCTCCACCAGAAAGTTCATGTGGATATCTATTTATTAATTTTTCAAGATTTGTAAGTAATAACATATAATCTATATTTTTTTTAAAATTTTCATCTAGATTAAATAAAATATTTTCTTTTAGATTAAGGTGAGGGAATAAAGGGTAATCTTGAAAAATAAATCCAATTTTTCTTTCTTGAGGTTTTATAAAAATATTTTCATCATTAAGAATTTTTCCATTCAGTAAAATTGATCCTGAATTAATTTTTTCCAAACCTGAAATGCATTTTAATAATGTTGTTTTTCCAGAACCGCTTTCTCCTATAAAAGAAATTATATTCCCTTTATTTACAGAAAAGTTTAATTTTTTTATAATAGGAAGTTCTTTTTTGTAGAATTTTACTAGATTTTTTATTTCAAGATGCATTTGAAAGACTGTTAATTAAGTTTTTAAGTATAAAAAGAAATAAACATCCTATTAATATTATTAATAGAGAATAAATACTTGATTCTTTTAACATTTCTTCTATTGCAAACTCATAAGTTTGAGTTGCTAGAGTATCAAAATTAAAAGGTCTTAATATCAATGTAATTGGAAGTTCTTTCATTAGGTCAACAAAAGTAACAATAAATGCAATTATTAACGCTGATAGGTTAATTGGCAAATGAATTTTTTGCAATATTTTAAAAGGACCTAAACCTAAATTTTTTGCAGTATCATCGAAAGATTCAGGATGCTTTTCTAAACTGGATTTAATAGGTGATTTACCAACAGCTAAAAACCTTACAATTAGAGCATAGATTAATAGATATAAAGACCCAAGAAGATAAATTGATGGAAATAATTTATTTATTCCAGAGAAAAATATAATTAAAGCTAAAGCAACAACTGCTCCTGGAATTGCATAACCTAGAGAAATAAGTTGGCTTAAAAAGTTATTAATTTTAGATTTTGATATTTTTTCAGTGTATTGAAAGAATAGAGCTATAATTACAATTAAAATAGCAGATATAAAAGAAATAAAAATCGAGTTTGAGGTTAATTCAATTAGATTCTGAAAATCTGTTTTATGAAAAACTCCAATGGAATTATTTATTATAAATAATAATGGGATCATAAAACCAAATAAAAATGGAATTAAACATGTTAAATTTATTAGAATTGAATTAAAAAGTGATGTTTCAGATAGATTTTGAATCTTTGTGTTTGATGAATAATTGAATTTATATTTTGAATGGTATTTTTTTTCAAGGAAAAATAAAAGGAAAACTATAAACATTAGAATAAAAGCTAAAATAATAGCTGAACTAATATCATTCATAGAAAACCAAGCTCTAAAGATTCCAGTAGTGTAAGTATTAACACCAAAATATTTTACTGCTCCATATTCATTTAAAACTTCCATGATAACAAGAAATAATCCTGAAAAAATTGCTGGACTAGATAAAGGAAGAATTATTTTAATAAACGTTTTAAATGATGATAAACCAAGAGATTTTGAAAGGTTTAAATAATTTGAACCGATTAAGCTGAATGATACCCTAGATACTGAATAAATATATGGGTACAAAGCTAAACCTAATATTATTGCAAGAATTTCAATTTGCAAAAAATCTTTATTAAATAAATAATAAATTTCAGAAAAATTATTTCTTACATAGCTTTGTATAGGACCAGTATAACTTAAAATATCTCCATAGGTAAAAGCCATAATATAAGTTGGAATAGCTAAAGGAAGAAATAAAACGAGATCATAAAACCGTCTTCCTTTAAATTTATACATACTTATAAACCATGCTGGAAATATTCCAAAAATTAGAGAGAAAAAAGATGTTAATAATACAAGATAAATTGTATTTAATGAGTACTCTAAGAGAAGCGTTTCCAGAATGTATTTAAAAGAAACACTATTATTAAATATAGTTTTATAAACAATTGTTGTAATAGGTAAAAAAATAAAAAGCCCAAGGGTAATACTTAATAGAGTCCACTTTTTGTAGTCACTATTTATAAATTCACTTTTATTTCCAACCAGTTTTATCAAAAATTTTAATTGCGTCTTCTCTATATTTTCCTAATAAGTTCAAATCTAATGAATCACGTTTGAAATCTCCCCATTTTTTTACAATATTGGAAGGTTGTACTAATGGGTTTACAGGATATTCATGACTTGTATTTATATATAATTTTTGAGCATTTTCTCCTGTCAAATATTCAATTAATTTTTGAGCATTTTCTTTATTTGGAGAATATTTAGTTAATCCAATACCTGATATGTTAATGTGACTTCCTCTTTGGTTTTCTCCTTGATTTGGGAAATGGACCTTTATAGAATTTCCAGCATTTAGTTCTTCAGAATTATCAGATGAGAGTAAAAGTCCTATATAATAAGAATTAACTATTGCAAGATCTCCTTGACCTGCAGCTATTGCTTTTACCTGATCTCTATCATTACCTTTTGGATTACGTGCAAAGTTTTTAACTATACTTGACGACCACTTTGTTGCAGATTCATCTCCATTATTAGCAACAATTGAAGACATTAAGGCTTGATTATATGCATTTGAAGAGGATCTTACAAGAATCTTACCTTTCCATTTTTCATTTGCTAGATCTTCATATGTACTAAGCTCTTCTTTTGAAACCCTATCTTTACTGTATACTATAATTCTAGCCCTGTATGTAATAGGGACCCAGAATCCATTTGGATCTTTTAGATCATTAGAAATGTTTTTATTAATTTTTTCAGAATTAATTTTTTGAAGAAGATTCATTTTAGATGCCTTATACAATTTACCAGCATCTACAGTTATAAAAAGATCAGCTGGACTATTTTCTCCTTCATTTTTTAATCTTTCAATTAATTCATCAGCATTTGCTTTAATTACATTAATTTTTATACCAGTTAATCTTTCAAAATTTTCATATTGTTTTTTATCAACAGTATAATGCCTTTGACTGTATAGGTTTATTTCATTTGATTTTTTGTCATTTGAACAACTAATAATTAATAATGTAACAATTAGAGTCTTTAATATATTTTTCATTGTTTATTATTTAAAATTTTACTTAATGAATGAAAAAATAATTTTTTCCATTTCATTTTTATTATTTATTTCTTCAGAAAATAGATACTCATATAATCTAGTCTCGTTAACTTCAGCTTTTAAAGAGAGATCTTTATTTTGAGAAAAAACTTTATCCCAGGAATTCCTTACATAAGACCATTTTTCAGAGTTTTTACTCCACCATTCTTTTGCTACTTGACATTTCTTTTCATTAACTCTTTGGTAGGTATTTATGCCTTTTTCCATTGCTAAAATTTCATCTTTTTTTTCTTTATACCTTATGATTTTATAATTATCTTGGTCATGAGTCCAGCCCTTTTTTGTTATTTCTTGTCTATTTCCTCTTAATAAAACATTATAATCATTCCTTTTAGTGTATTCTCTTCTTGGAAGTGGAGCTGAAGTTTTATTTTCCCAAAAACTTTTTCCGTCAACATGGATCCAAGAAGCAGAACCTTCATATCTTGGACTATCATCTACTTGATAAACTTTTTGAGTCCATTGCCCTTTCACTTCTGTTTTTATTTTTTTCTTATAACTCCATTTATTATTTGAATCATATATATAAAAGTCTTTATTTTCATATAACCAATCTTGCCTCCAATGTTTCATTATATATGGTTTAGAAGGATTTCCAACTAAAAGAATATGTTGTATTATAATATTATTTTTTGAATCCTTAACTAACTGAGCCCATTCAAGGCCATAGGTTGTGTAATTTTTTGATGGTTTATATTCATCCTTTTGAGAGTACTTAAAAGTTTCTGCAAAATTAAAGGTTACTTCAAAACAGCCACACATTTTTTTTATAG
>TARA_B110000003_G_scaffold134440_1_pt1 | contig 22486 bp, 25 predicted proteins | sample TARA_B110000003 | Tara Oceans TARA_B110000003 (sample SAMEA4396424) | marine metagenome | biome: Westerlies Biome; feature: [SRF] surface water layer (ENVO:00010504); material: water (ENVO:00002006), including particulate matter (ENVO:01000060) such as... | depth 5 m
ACAAAGAATAAGTATGTATTAAGGAACATAACGAAAGCCAATAAGCCAAAGCATACAAAGGCGTTCATTAGATCTTGTTTTTGTTTTGGTGATCTCCTCATTTTTCTCTCCTAAATTATTAATAAATTTCCTCAACTATGTAGTGAATCAAAGTGTTGTTTAATTAACTACAATGATTATATTAAAGACTTATTCCTAATCTGTCTACTTCTTTCGTAAAACCTATATAAACCAATGTTTCATGTGGAACATAAAGCCAACTGGTGCGTGTTGGTGCTTATAAGGTGGGAGCTGTGTTTAAAGTATTGAGTGAGTCTTGAAGGGTTTGTTTTGAATCTGTTTCTAACATTGCCTTGTTAGTTTTTAAAACTTGAGTGGGTGGGTTGGTGTTGGGTAAGAAAAAGACTTTATTAAGAGGAAGAGCCACACAAGCAAAGATGTCTATTTCTTGTGAACTGTATCTGCGTTCATCTTTGGTTCTAGCTCCTCGCCTTAGATCGAAAGACCAACGATGATATTCCTTCTTGCGTTTCCACATTTGGGTTCTGGTTTTAACCTGGCATTTATAAAGTCTGCCATTAACATCAAAGGCTATATCAGCTTGAGCAGAACCAGGAATGATAATTACAGTATCCGAATAGAGTGCAAGAACTGATGCAGTTAAATATTCACCGCTTGAGCCGACTCTTTCAGCTTCAGACATAGTTTTAATTGTTATTAATTGCTACTGCTGAACCTCTAGTTCCTAATCTAGTTAATACGTCTATTGCTTGATTTCTTCTGTTTTGTTGATTTGAAAGTTGTTCCATTAAACGCAACATCTCTATTTGTTTTGCTGGATTAGATTCCATTAAAGTTTCGCCAGTTCTTCTTGCGGCTTTTCCTAAAGGATTAGTTAAATAATCATAGCCTTGCGCCCCTAAAGATCCCATCGCCCTCACTCCAGCAGAGCTTGTAGGTTGTTGTCCAACAATAGCAATATTCTCAAGAGCGTTCATTACTTCGGCTTGATCCATTAATTTTTCTGTTGTATTTGATCCACCAGTAATTGTTTGTGTATTTCTACTAATATTTGATTCTCTTACTAATTTATTAATAAATTGATTTTTTGCTGAAGGATTGCCAGAAAATAAAATATCAATTTTTTGTCTTAAATCTGGACTACCAAGAATCTTTTTAACTAAATCTTGATTGTCACCAATTTTATTTATGTTCTTTGATATTTCTTGAAAGATGCCAACTCTAAAAGCATCTTTTTCTGCATTACTTTTTAAAGCATTAAATGTTTTTTCAAAAGCATTACCTGTTGCAGATGGTTTATGAAACTTAACCCCAAGATCAAATGCTTCTTTTAATTCAAAACGATTTGATGCTTGATTTAATGCAGTTACATACTCTTCACCTTCTACCGATTCTTTTAACAAATTTCTAAAATTATTGGCTATTGTTTTTCTAGGGCCTGACATTTGTTTATCAATCGTTCCTTCTCTAACTTTTTGATAAGTTTTTTGATCGGCTGCCCTTTTAATCATGTCTAAAAATTCCAAAGGTAACAATTTTTTAACGCCTACTATTTTTCCTTTTTCTTTTTCAAATAATTTATTCAAAGGAGGGATAGCAACAGGAGTTCTTTCTTTGGCAATTAATTTTTGTCTATATAAAGAAATAGCATCGCTATAAGCGTCTCTAATAATAGGTTGTTGTAAATATTTATACATTTCTAAATTAACAACCACAGGATTGTCGTTATAGGCTTTGGTGTATAAAGGATCTAATTTCTTTTGAATTGTTTGTTCAATATCATCCACACCACTTTCTAAACTTATTTTTGGTGTTTTGATTGTTTCTTTTGAAGAGCTTTCTAAAGCACCAGCAATTCTTGTAGATTGAATATTAGGAAGATTTCCACCTATTGAAGCAGCTTTTTGTTCTGTTGTTCCAGAAGTTCTTTCTATTAACTTCTGATCTATATTCATACCAGGAACTCTTGTTCTAACTCCTCTTAATTTTCTAACTACAGCGTCTCCACCATAATCAGCTAATATTTCAACAGGTGTAGTTCCAAGTAATTTATCAGCTTCAACATTATCTTTAATTTGTTTAACAACTTCCGCTGGAGATATTTCATCTTCAGCAAATTTATTTGCCACTGCTTTTATTTTATTAACTTCTTCTACATTAAATTCTTTTTTAACTTTATCTTTAAGTTTGCCACCAACTTTTACTCCAGCAGAAGTTACACCTGGCAAAAGAGTTCCTACTGTAGCACCTAAGGCAGCTCCTTTAGCTGCTCCCATAGCTTTATCTAAAACATCTCCTTCAGTATACCCAGCTCCAGCCACCCCACCTTGTACTGTGCCTAATTTAGTTCCTTGTAATGTTTTTTGTAGAATATTAGCTCCAGGTTTTGTAACGCCACCAGCTAAAAGAGATGTGCTGTCTAAAACCTTTTTTGTACCACCAGCTAATCTGGCTACTGTTGCTGCTCCAGCAGCAGTAGAACCACCACCTGTAAATGGAGTTAATAATATGGAAGCCACAATAGGTGCAACTGAACCAACCACTTCACTTGCAAATGCAGTTTTTGGGTTTGCTTGACGAAATGAATCTAACTCTGCTCTGTTTTGAGCAAGTCTAGTATCAAAAGATTCACTAAAATCTTTGTCGTTAAATAATGAATCCCAAGCTGCCACAGCTCCAGCACCTATTTCATCAGAAAAACCAAGCGTAACACCTTGTGCAGCCATCCTTCCAATGCCACTTGCCATGCCAACTTCTTCGACAGGTATATCTTTTTTTGCTATTTTATTTCTTAAACTAGCTTGTAGTTCTGCAATGCTTTTGTCTGCCATTATTGATCTCTTCTTTCTAATTCTTTTTTAACAACTTTTTGTTGTTTTTCAGTAAGACCATCAAAATCCAAATTTGCTAAATCAATATCAGACATATATCTAATATTAGATTTGAATATGTTTGGAGCTAATGATGAAGTGTAATCTTGAACAATATTTGCTACTTTAAATCCAGAGTCTTCAGCTAAATTAGTATAATAATTTTTAGTTCCTGAATGACCGTCTAACTGTGATTGATATAAAGCACCAGCTTGTTGAACAAAATCTTTTCTCATGGCTGGAGATAAACGCTCTCCGCTTTGGACTCTTTCTACTTGCGCTCTTATTCTTTCTCCATAACTACCTGATGCAGCTGCGTTTGCAAATTCTGATTCTCTAACAACTGATCCTGGATCAAGCATTTTCATGTAATTAAATATTAATGATAAGTCACCAGCTGGTGTTGAATCTTTTGAACCTACAGCCAATATTCTTCCATAAGAATCTCTAACACTTACAAATTCTTTAGATTCAGCACGAAAATCATCTCTTAATTTATCTTGGTTTCCAAAAGAATCTTTTACGTCTGGAGTTTCAACAACATTAGGTAAAACTCTTTCTCCTGTATCTGCATAATAATTGTAGCCATCATTCCCTTTAACGATTCGTCTATCTTTACCGCCACCAAACTGTCTTTTAATATCAAAGTCGGTATATGCTTTCCTTCCAGCTGGAGTTTTAAGTATTGCAATCTGACTGGCATTATATTTTGGAGTTCCATCAGGGTTTCTTTCTAACGCCATTTGATCTACTGTTTTATTCCACCCAGCTTGGTCAGCTTCCGCTTTTCTTATTGCTTGGTTTCGTTGAAGCGTAGCCATATCTTGCGACATGTCATTACCCTTTAACGCACCACCAAGAAGGTAAAGCATTTTAGTTAATCCTTGTTTTTTTTCAGGTGTCATGTTTCTAAATCTGTCACCAAATCTTTTTGGTTGTGGAGGAACTTTAATGTCACGCAACAAATCAACAGGATTTGTGCTATTGGTATTTAATACATTTAGTAGTGGATTATTTATTGCCATTTATAAAACTCCATAATTAACTTTGTAGTAACCATTAGCGTCTTGGATAACCGCTTCAGGCATGTACTTTTTAACTTCTTGTGCAATAACACCTTTTGTTGGGAATTTATCCCAACCAATAGACTTGGCTTTATCATTCCAATTCCAAGAATAAATATTGTGTCCTTTTTCTTTACCAATGAAAGTAATGTCTTTTTTCATTCTTTGGTCTGAACCCATAAAATAAGCGGCTGCTAACTGTGCTGCTGTGCCTAACACGTCACCAGCACCAGTTTTTTGTTGTCCTGTTTGTGTTGTGGTGCTTTGTTGTGGTATTAATCCAGCTGCTTGTGATAACAAACCGAGTTGCTTTTGACCATAACCCATAGCATCTGCGTATTGACCGTAGGCTTGATTAAGAGCTTGTTGCTGGAATTGTTGTTGTTGTCCGCCTATGCCAGACAATAAACCAACATTGTTGTATTGATCTGCTAATTGATTTCCAAACAAACCAGATTGAAACGATCTGTTTTGCATTTCTAATTGCGGTTGTAAAGTTGCTGCTTGGTTTAAATAACCTAAATTTGCTAAACCAAATTGATTACCAGCTTGGGCGTTTTGAAAAGCTACCGCCCTGTCTGCATCTGACATCATTTGTTGTGCAGAAAAATCTCTTCCTATATCTTGTCCAGCTAGTGATGTGGCTCTATCAAAACCGCTTTGTCGTAAACCAGCAGCGGTTCTGGCTGCTTGATCTGCAAACGCTCTGTTGGTTTCTGCTTCAACAATTCCCTGTCTTGAACCACCAAACGCATTAGCACCAATCGCTGAATCAGCGTTTCTGTTCAACGTCATTTGTCTGGATCTATCTAAATCCGCTAACGTGGTGTCTACGACTTGTTGTGTGTATGGGTTTTGATAACCTTGTAAATTTGCGTTTAAAAAATTTTGAGGTGTAAGATTTCGTATAGCACCACGATTAACCGCATTTCCTGTTCCTGTAAACGGAGAAACGGTTGGTGTAGACATGTTAGCAAGAGTGTTTAATGAACCTCTAGGATCGTAACCCATAGATTGACCAAACATATTTCTGGTTGCATCAAAACCTGTTAATTGGTCTGGATTAAAGCCAGCTACGCGAGGGCCTGTGTATGGAAGGTATGGTTGATTGGCAATAGTTTTACCTGTGTTGTAGACATCTTTGTATATTGCCATTAATTGAGGATCAATCTCTGTTGATGAAGTTGTTGTACTTTTTCCTTTACTCATAATTTATTCCAGTTCTTTTCTAATCATGTGTTCTTCCACAAACCCATATTTTTTTAAAAATCTTCGCCATCCAATTCTTCCCCCTCCGTAGAGACGAGAACATCCAAAGAAGGTGGCAAATCTTTCAAACTCTGGCAACATCGCCAAAAGTTCTTCTACATCACCGCCACAAAACAATAAATTCATTATACGCTTTTGTGGATAGGTGACTACTTCTGTAATCATAATGGACTTGGTTGCTGGCCAAAGCTGAAACTGTCCACTTTCTATGCCTTCTTCTATATCTTCAAGAATATAAAGATCTTGAATTTCAATAGCTGGAACAAGTAAATGTTTTAGCCTATTCCAATGTGGCTTCCAATCCTCACTATCATACTGAGGTTGTTGAGAGGTTTCCACTATTGTCAACTTGGATTTTGTATTTTGTTCCATTAGCACTTATTAATACCGCCTGTGTATTGTCTTGTCCGTTGAGTTCTACTCGTTCTCCTTTCTTTACCGATTGACCGTCTCTTACTTCTAATTCATTAATTAATTGGCTTTGATAACGAAAGTCGTATTCTTGAGGAGATTGCGGTAACGCTCGTCTGCTCATCGCCTACCTCTTAATCTTACGTCTGCCCTTATGTTACCAATCACAAAATCTTCAGTAGTCTTTCCTTTAATTGTCATGCTTAACTCCCTGGCATTAAAACGACAATCGGTGTAACCATCTGTCTCAAATTGGAAAGAACCCAAACTTGTAGCTGTACCTTTTGGGTTGGGTCTGCCACTAAATTCAAAAGTTAAACAGGGAAGATTATCACAATCTTCATCTGGTAAAAGCTGATTAACTTGCGCTATACGGTCACCATTGCCTATTTCCATCGGTGCTGTTTCAACAAAAGGTACATTTAAACCAACGCCTTCAGATTGATTTAAGAAAACCGATTCTTGTTGATAGATATGTCCGTCTGAAGAAGCTGCTAATGGTAAAGCAAACGCACCTTCATCCGCCCACGCCACACGTTGTAATGTAGTGCCAACGCTCCAAAGGTTTTCTTTGTAATTCCATATAACGTATTTGTTGGGGGTTTGGCTAGTGCCAGAAGGCATGAACCATATAATTTCACCCCATTGTCCATTGTGTCCACCGCTTGTTACAGCACCAAACGGTCTGTTTAAATTATCAAAGATAAAATCGTGAACAGGACATTCTAAAGGTTTTACTGTTCCGTCATACATAACAAATCCATTCTCTGTCATCCACACCATAAAACCAGATGTATTAACAATTGCTTCTTTCCCAATAGCTCCTATGGATTCACCAGCTTTTTGTATGCCATACACAAAAGGCTGGCCCTGGTAATACATCCTGTGAAGGCCATTTGTTGTGAATAATAAGATGTCCGTTTGCCATCTTTCCGCACCTGTGATTCTTCCTTTTGTTCTTAATTGTAACGAACCAGCTGCGTTAGTGGCTGCTGGAGTCCAGGTGGTGTAATTTTCTGAATCTGACCATTGCACCTTTCTTGGATCTGAACCAGCTCCTAGCGCTACTAAATGTCTTTCGTTGGTAACAATTAAACCCCTGCATCCTGTGGGAGCGTTAGTAATTGCTGCTGAAATTGTGTCGGCTGTACCTCCTGTGTTTGGATTCCATTTTAATAAACGACCATCACTAGAACAGCACGCCACCAATTCTTCCCCCCAATTGTCTAAACTCCAAATATCAAAATCACTTTGTAATCCAGATTGACTTCTGGCATCACCGTAATCTTCCACTCCGTAATTGTAAGCACCAAAACCAAGAGCTGCGTTTGTGTTGGGTGTTACAAAAGAAGTGGGTGTAATGTCTGTCCAAACAGCGTTAAACAAAACGTAAAGTTTTGTTCTTGTTCCAACCGCCAACACTTCTTTATTGCCATTGGTTTTCCAAGCGTGCATAGACATTGGTTGACCGTTTAAAGCCGAACTGGTGTATTTAGTCCACCCACCAATAGGTCTTACGTTTCCGTTATGAAAACGTATTAGATCGCTGTCTATGTAACGCCCTTTATTGGAGTAATCCGTTCCGTTGGTTCTAACACCAGGAACATTGGGCGTGATTGGAATATAGGGCATTTACCCTCCTAGTCGTTTGATTCGATGTAGTCTTTACCAGCTTCAATAGCATCTTCGTAAGATGATTTATCAGAATCATCTTCATTAACTTCTTCGTAGGCCAAAATAACTTCTAAGTGATCTACATTTCTTTGAACCTTCTCATTGATGTCGCTTTGTTCTTCATCTTCAGAAACATGGTCATCAATGTTGTTAATCAAATCTACACTGTCATCAGCAGCAGATAATATTTCTTCTACATTTCTTTCTTCTTCCATTTTTTACTCCTTATTACTAAGTTTATCTTCTAATTCTTCCACTTTCGCGGAAAGTTCTTGTACTGCTTTAACCATTAAAGGCATTAATGATGCTTCGCCAATTCTTTGTCTGCCATCTGTTTCATCTTCAGTCCACATATCAAAACCATCTTTTAAGTTATGGTTATCAATAACTTCTTTAACTTCTTGAGCAATAAAACCATGATTGTATTTTCCGTTCATAACCCTTTCTTCAGAGTCAGCAACGTGTGCTCTCATGTCAGAAGGTATATCTTTTTCTTTTTTCCATTGGAAGGTCACTGGTCTTAAATCATTGATAAAATCTAGTCCAACTTCTTCGTCTTGGATGTCTTCTTTTAGTCTTACATCTGAAGGTGCTGTGATTGAAGTTGCTCCAAAAGCAATAGCTGAATCTGTACCATGCGCTCCAAATGTTAATGAACTATCAGCACTACCAACTGCGTCATAACCCATCACTATTTGATTAGCAGAACCAGAAGCAGAAGTATGAGTATGATTGCCCACACACACATTTTTAGTACCTGTTGTTGTATCTACGGAAGATGTCCCTGCTAAATAACCAATCATAACATTATGGTCACCTGTGGTAATAGCGTCCCCTGCACTATGACCAACTCCTACATTATATGACGCTGTTGTTTGTACTTTTAAAGCATAAGGTCCAAGAGCAGTGTTGTAGCTTCCTGTTGTGTTTAAAATCATTGCTACTGCACCAAAAGCTGCGTTTTGCTCTCCCGTGGTATTTGAGCTCATTGTTTCATTACCCACCGCAGTATTGTTAGATGCTGTGGTGTTAGCGTCTAAAGCAAAAGCACCCATTGCTACGTTTTGTGTACCTGTGGTGTTGGCTGCCAGAGCTGTATTACCAATAGCCGTATTATAAGCAGCAGTTGTATTTCCTGGCATACAATCTTTACCTATTGCTACGTTACCACCTCCTGTTGTGTTTGCTGTTAAAGCACCCTTTCCTATTGCAACATTTGAAGCACCTGTGGTGTTTGCTTGTAAAGAATTAGACCCAACTGAGGTGTTGTTATCACCTGTGGTATTTGCTGTTAAAGCATTACCACCGACTGCTGTGTTACTCAGACCATCAGTATTGGCTAACAAAGATTCGTGACCAACCGCCGTGTTGTAATAACCACCACTATTGGTTTTTAATGCTCTATAGCCTATTGCAGTATTTTCGGCATAAGCAGACTCTGTAGCTAAAGCTTCATAACCTACTGCCACGTTACCTGAACTTGATGTAAGTGAATCACCTGCTTTAGTACCAATAATAGTGTTTTGAGAACCTGTGGTTATTGATGTTCCTGCTGTATAACCCAATGCTGTGTTTTCAGCACCTGTGGTGTTTGCTCCAAGAGCACTACCACCAACTGCGGTGTTGTTGTCTGCGGTTGTGTTAGCATCTAAAGCACCAGAACCCACAGCAACATTATTATCGCCTGTGGTATTAACGCCCATAGCAGCCTGACCAATAGCTGTGTTGTATTCACCTGTGGTATTAGCGTCTAAAGTTGTGTAACCAACTGCTGTGTTTCCAGGTCCTGTGGTGTTTGCTTGTAAAGCATAATAACCAACTGCTGTGTTGTTACCTGCAGTGGTGTTTGAACCTAGAGCAAATTTACCGAATGCTGAATTACTAGCACCTGTAGTGTTTGCTAATAAAGCTAAATGACCAACAGCCGTATTGTCATCTGCTGTTGTGTTTCCTGCTAAAGCATCTTTACCAACTGCAACATTAGCTGTCCCTGTTGTGTTAGCTACTAAAGAATTAAATCCAACTGCTGTGTTGTTAGATGCTGTTGTGTTTGCATATAAAGCAGACATACCCACTGCTGTATTACTCGCACCTGTGGTTGTTAATGCTCCCGAATGGTCTCCCATATATGTATTATTTGAAGCTGTTGTTATTCCTGTGCCAGAGTTATATCCAACGGCAGTATTAAAACGTCCTGTGGTGTTAGCATCTAATGCGTAAGTACCTACAGCCACGTTTCTGTCTCCTGTCGTGTTGGCTACTAAAGCAGACATACCAACTGCCGTATTGTTATCTGCTGTGGTATTTGCAGCTAGAGCAAGATAACCTAGTGCTGTGTTATTATCAGCATCTATGTTGGCTGCTAAAGAACCTGCACCAAAAGCTGAATTACTATAACCCGAAGTATTGGCTATAGCTGTATTCGCTCCCATAAATGTATTGTAGTTTCCTGCAACAGTTACTAGTCCTGCATTAGTACCTACTGCGGTGTTATTACCTGCTGTACTTACTTTTAAAGCATAATAACCTACTGCCGTATTGTTTCCTGCCGTAGTGTTTGCTCCTAAAGCCTCATAACCAATTGCAATGTTGTTATTAGCCGTTGTATTCGCCAATAAAGCACGAGCTCCTAAAGCTACATTTTTATCTCCTGTCGTGTTAGCACCTAAAGCACCATCTCCAACGGCTGTATTTTCTTCTCCTGTAGTGTTTGCATCTAAACTACTTACACCAACAGCAGTATTATTTCCTCCTGTCGTGTTTGCTCCTAAAGAAGCATATCCAACTGCGGTGTTGCTAGACGCTGTAGTATTAGCATCTAAGGCTGCATAACCTATTGCAACATTATTATCACCCGTAGTAAGTGCAGTACCTGCTTCATCGCCAACTGCTACGTTGTAGTTACCACCACTAGCAATGCTGTTACCTGCGTTGACACCTGCTCTAAAGTTACTTGTTCCTGCTGAAGCCGTGATTATGTCTGCACCATCTGCTAAAGTCATATCTGCTGCAAAGCTGACTGCGCCGCCAATAGTTACTGCGCCTAAAGATATAGCAGTTCCAGAAGAACTAAATATTGCATCTATTGTGTCAAGATCCGTATTTAATTTTGTTCCCCAGGTATCTGTGGATGCTCCGACCTCTGGTTTGGTTAAACTTAAATTTGTTGTAGTTGTATCTGCCATAATTTTTTCCTATCTATGCTGCTTCTGACCAATCGGTTGAAGGGTTGGACTGATCTGTCCAATTAGTAGTTGAAACTGTTTGATCCGTATAACTGGTTGTCGAAACCGTATCGTCTGTCCATTTTAAGCCACCATTTGCAGAAAAACTAGAAGTTTGTGAAATGGTTGCTGATCCAAAATATTTTATACTACCAAGAGCAGTAAAGCCACTTGTCTCTGCTAGGGTAGATTGAGCTGCAACTATGTATCTTCCAGTTGCAGTAAATCCTGAAGTTTGAGCAATCGTTGATGCTCCAACTTTAATAATTTTACCAGCTGAAGTAAATCCGCTGGTTTGTGCAATGGTCGCTACGCCATCAAGAATAATTAAACCTGTGGCTGTAAAGCCTGAAGTTTGAGCTATGGTGCTTGCGCCTAACTTAACAACGTGGCCCGTTGAGGTAAACCCAGATGTTTGAGCAATCGTGGCTTCTCCACGATCTATCTGTCTTGCAGTTGCGGTAAATCCAGACGTTTGAGCTATCGTTGCTGAACCAAGTTTTATAACCTCTGCTGTGGAAGTAAAACCTGACGTTTGTGCAATGGTAGCTTCACTTGATTTTATAACACGACCAGAGGAAGTAAATCCAGAGGTTTGAGCGATAGTTGCCGAAGCAATTAAATCTAATCTTCCGTCAGCTGTTGCTCCTGAAGTCTGCGCTATTGTTGCAGACGCAAAGTGATATGTGGGAGAGCCATAATCAGCCTTCCCATAATCGTATTGACCGTAGCCAATAGATGCCATTGATTAAGCTAGTGTTATGTCTAAGTCACCAGCATCAAATCTGAACACGTCTCCGCTTGCTACTGTCTTAGATGCAGTTAAAGCTGCCCACGCCATCAAGTTACCACTTGATGAAGCGTCAAACACTCCAACGTGAGTAACCGTACCCCATGCACCAGTAGCAGTTACGAATTCTACCGCAGCTCCATTGGTTGCTTGAGTTGGTGAAGTACCACTTACCGTCATGTCTGGCATACTCTTTCTGGCGTAAGATCCACCAGAAACTTCTGTGCCACCACCAGTATCGGAAGGTGCTGCTGTGTATAAACCCACATACAAAGTGCCTGGTGCTGTGTAAGCAGTTCCGCCAAAGATGTGTATTAATGTTTTATTTTCTAAATAATCGCTAAATCCAGCCATTTTTTACTCCTATGAATTACTTGCGTAATAAGTTTTAGTTCTTCCCTTATGCCCATAAGTACGAACTCGTTTAATCAAAGAACCATCTGAATATTTAGCTTTTTCATTGGCTTCTTCTAAATCTGCCAATGCTTTTAAATAACTTGATTCAAATAATGGTACTCGTTCATCTTCCATTAAAAACACGCTTGCGTGTTTTAAGCATCCATATAAATAAATGTCAGGATGTGAAGTTGATAACCAATTTGTTGTGTTACTAGAACTCAATGCTGGTATCTTTGAATAGTATATCAATTCTAGTGTCGAGCTAGTAGAGGGTGTTGGTATTAATTCTAAAGTTTTATCAACTATTGAAAAATAAGATGGCGCACCTGATATATTGTCTTGTGCGTTTCTAATAACGTCTGCTGTTTCTATAGACACTTGAAATAAGGGCCTGTACGTTCCTGTTGTAATTTTTACATTAACCGCTTCTAACCAATCAGTAGGAAGTGTTAAATATTGTGCGTCAGCAGTTGCGTCAGATCTTTTAATCATGTCTCTGTGTCTAATGTTGCGATTAAACTCTGCTTCTGCGTTGTCTATAAAGGTGTCGTAATGACTGGTTAAATCACTTCTGTTTAACCAATTTCCTATTGCTGTTTTTAATTCGTCATACGTCATACTTTACCCTTCCATACTCTAAAAATACTATTGTCGGAGTTGTTTAACCACGCTTTCATTTTAGCTGTGTCGTTAAACCAACCCTCTCTCATGGCCTGTTCTGCAACAACCATTGGAATTTCTGCAACGTGCCGAATATCTTTTCCTGGTATTGTTGTCTCAGATAACATCTTAACATTGTTAATGACGTTGGTGACATCTTGTTTTGTTTCTATGTGATAAACGCCATCATCGTCTAAATCTTGCGTTACTAACTTAGAGTGAAAGTTTTTTTTATTTGCTGTAACGGTTGTTTTGTTTGCCATGCAAAAAAAGTATGGGGGTATTGGGTGAACTAACACCCCCACACTAATTAACTTACGAAGTGGTTAAGTCAGCCACTATGCCATTTGCAGCTTCGTTCTTCATTTCCAATCCGAACTCAGTGTAAATTGCACGGGTGTCAGCATCGCCTATTGCTCCTAAGTCTTGAGATTCAAAAGCTCTCAAGTAAGCAACGGAGACGTACTCAGGATCTACTAAAAGTGCCGACTTCGTTCTTGAGAAGTTAGACGGAACAATTTTAATATCGCCAAAGTCACTTGTGTAAACAGAAACAGACGCTTGAACGTGATCCCCTGGGATTCCTTCAAGTGATACTGCTTGAGTAGCAGATGCTCTTCCAGCAAAGCCAGAAACTTTCTGTTTGTTAAAAGCACCAACAAGCATAACCGATGGACTTGCGCCATTATCAAAACATGTGGCAAGCACACCTTTTAATAGAGCTTCAGTAAACACTCTTGCAGTACCGTCTGTTGGAGCTGCGCCTTCATTAGCTGCGTTAGCTCCGTTAGTACCCCTACCAGCGTTAGTAGAAATCCAAGATTCAAAACCTCTTGTAGCTCTAACTGTTGCCGCTGCACCGTTGTTACGACCTTGAGTACCACAAATTGTAGTTTCAACGTCACGTTTTAGCGCACGACCAATTATAGCCATTTGGTGAGCCATTTCTGACTTCTTACCAGCTGGGTCTGATGCTTGTTGCGAACCAGTTACGGTTGCGTTTCTTGTGTTGATTTGACATACGTTAGCAGCTCTTACTGTAGCAGTAGAAGCTGATCTTGAAATCTCACCACCTTCTAAAACACCTGTTGATGTTGCAGCTGGTAAAACTTCTGTTTGCCAATCAAATTGAACATTTTTAACACTTCTTCTGCCACCAAGACTAACCATTGGAGTTTCCATTGGAGAGATGTTGTAGATAGCGTTGGATAAATCCTCTCTATCTGAAGTAGCAGTATAAGTGGAAAATGCGTTAGTTACTATAGCCATTTTATTTTCCTATATTATAAAATTTATATTAAATGCTTTTTTAAAGCATCGATTCAAATACTTTAGCTGCATCTGACATCTTGCCAGACTTAGCTAATTTCTGACGGAGCTTTTTAGTTCTATTAGGAGTTACTGGAACATTTGAGTTCCCTGGTCTAGCCACTTTAGCTTTGGTTGCAACCACAGGTTTTTTCTTAACAACCTCTTGTGTTTTATCATGTAGCATAGCTTTTCTTATCGCTAAAACAGCTCTGTGATCGTAAATTTGATTTAACTCTTGTTCAGAGAAACCAAGTTCAGTAATCGCATACTGTTTCAACTCTGCTCTTCCACTGGCTGCCTTCTTAGGATCTTGCCATTCAGGAATCGCATTTGATAAAAGCTGTGCTTCATTATGCACATGAGCTTGTAAATTCTGCATTTGCTCTTGTTGACTTTGTTGCAACATTCTTTGTTGCTCCGCTAACACCGCATTTTGCTTTTTCTTGTTTTCATCCCAAGATGCTCTATGCGAGTTATAGCCAACAGGATCGTTCTCCGCTAAAGCTACCCAATCAGGCTCATCTTGCAAACCAGTTTCAAGTTGGTTTCGCATTTGATCTAGTAACTGCGTATAAATTGCACGCTCCTCTCGGACTGCATTGAATTCGGTTTCAGCGTGTTTACGCTGATTAGCCAATTCTTGCGTTTTCCGAGTGTAATCAGATTGCCTACTGTATCCGTTTTTTAGTTCGTCAAGCGTGACCTCTTGTTCTACTCCATCAACATTTATGCTATAAATGGAGGGTTGCTCTTCACCATCTTCTTCTACTTGGTTAGCTTCTAATCCTTCTTCTTCTTCGAGTTCATCATCGTATTCTTCATCTTCTAACTCTTCAGCTTCTTCTACTTCCGTAGCTTCAACTTCAAGTTCTTCAGTTGGTTCTTCGACAATTTCCTCTGTTGTTGCTTCTGGAGCTTGTTGAGATTCTTCTTCAAGAGTCAACATTGCTTCAATAGCTTTTTCGCCTACATTCAGGCTGGATTCAAAACCAGTCGCTTTTTCTGCGTTGTTGGTAGCCATAATTAATTCCAATTATTAAACTTAGATTGTATTTTAAGTCTATATAGACTACTTATGCAATGTTTTGTTTGATTTTGATAATCTGATTTTTTTTGATAACACCATTTTCAACAATTATTCTTAATTGCCTTTCAAACTCTGGAACTAATTTAAGGGCAGTCCAGATTCTTTCTCTTTCTTCGTGTTCTTCTTTTTTAGATGTGGCCCATAAATTTTTATAATGATCTTCAAGCATCAATAAGGCATCTTGGAATATTTCGTTATCAAGAATGTCTTGAGCAATACGACCTCGCTCTATGTCTTTTCTGCTGTCTGCCATTTATCTATCCAATAAACCGTAAGAAGGAGTTGCTGATACGCCAAGAGAAAGGCCAGATCCTACAGGAGAGTTTAATAAACTTGGTACTTTATATGCTTCCGTTACAGGATTACCAGGATAAGCAATAGATGGGTTGGCACGAACATAAGGAGGTAAACTTTCATCGTTCTGTGCTTGTTTTACCAAATCAGCATAAGATACAGCTGGTGTTGCTACTGGTTCAGAGTAAGGTAACGGTACTGTTACTTCTAGTGGTTGTCCTATTCTGTTATCAAAACCTAAATTAGAAAAATCATTGTTTACAGTTGCTAAGGTGTCAATTAAGGGTGTGGGTTCTACAACTTGAGGAAGTGTCATTATAGGATCAACATAAGTCTCTGGTACTAAATTAACAACTGGCTGTGTGGGTAAAGTTCCTATGGGTTCTGTTGGAGGTGTATAAACAGGTTCTACAGGGGATGTATAAACAGGTTCAATTATAGTTTCTTGCGGTGTAGGCGTTACCGCTGGCGTTGGAACTGAGGGAGTTATTTCAAAAGGAGTAACTGGATTGCCAATGGGGTCTACCGTACTTACTATTGGGTCTTGATAGACTGGTAAATTTTCTATGGCACTATCAATTACTGCTGGTGGTGCTATTGGAAAATCAACTTGTGGGTTTGGTGTATTAATTAAACCACCAAAATCAATGTCGTTTAAATACGTTGTATCTAAACTTCCAAGTGGAGATACGGTTGGTGGTCTTATATCTACTACTGGTGCTGGATTATTTAAACTTAATATTTCTTCAGATGATAAATCTTCTAATGGGTTTTGAATTCTATCTAGCAAAGCAAAAAGATTGACATTTTCATAATCATAGTTTGCAAGTTGCGCCAACTGTTGCATTTCCTGTTGATTAACTAGCTCATCAGCATAACGATTTTCAATGCTGTAAGGATCGACATAGTCTGGGTAAGGATTGTTTACATTAGGATTATTAACAACACCTTCTGGTGGTTGATAACTAGGAAAAGGAACAGCCGAAGCTCCTGGTGCGGTGTATCCCATTGGTGAATTCATGCTATAAGAAACGCCTGGTGCAATCATGGAAGGTACAGCTTGACCACCAGATATAAGACCAGCGTATGCTTGTCCACTTAACATAGGGTTTGAATAAGGCGGTAAATTTACAGGCGATGGATTTTGTGCGTTTGTTATCCAATCTGGAGTTCCTCCGCTTTGCACAATTTGAAAAGGATCGCCCATTTCAACGCCAGCTGGAACTGGTACGCCTGGCCCCATTGGTAATCCTAAATCTGCTCCTGTTATTGGAACGTATGAACCTTCAGGAGATTGTTGAGTTTGAACCGTAGAAGATTCGTCAATTTGAAATGGCAATCCAGACATGGTTACTCCATCTGGCATTCCTGTTTCTGGATTAACTCCTGTTGGCCCATATCTTAAATCATTTGCTCTTGTTTTTTCGGGTATTGAAGGGGTAGACATTTTTGGAAATTTGTCTTGTGTTAAAGGTGTCATAGACAAATCATAACTTGGGTTTGGCAAACTCTCACCTAAGCCTTCAAGATTAGACATACTCAAATTTTCTGATTGAGTTCGATGTCCATGTTTTAAATGAAGTTCGTGTAGTTGTTCTGGAGTTATGTCTGACGACAATCTAACTCTTGCCCAAAATCCTTGATTATAGGGAATATCTTTATATGGGTATGGATTGTTTTGTGTTGTTGCCATTTATTTAACCTCGAATAATTTATCTATTTTTTGTTCCATTTTATCTAATACTTCCAATATTCTTCCTATGTCTGCTTGCTGTTGATATTTTGTTACATACAGCGTTGGGATCTCTTCTCTTGTCTTATTTAATAAAATGTTCACTCTTTTAATTTCGCTTGTATTAGAACGAATATTAAATAACACAGGAGCAACTACTAATGTTAAAAGCGCATTCCAAAACAATATAGGACTGATATCCATTTCTCAATAACTCCATAAGTGGGGGCGAGGTCTTTCCTCTTTTGATTTTGAAATGTCAAGATGTATAAATCGCCCATTGCCTTTTTGATTAATTCCTATTCCTGGCATATTCCTTTGAATTGCCAATTTTAATATTATATACGCTTTTTCATGCGATGCACCAATATCAACTGCTAGACCTGAAGCATGAACCCCTGGTCGTTTCTTTTTTTTCTCTATTGGGTGTTCAGAACACCTGTAGCCAGATGTAATAATAAAAGGAAAATTAGCATCCTCTCTAATTTTTTGAACGATATAAACTAATTTACCGTCTATTCCTTCTTTACCACAATGTTGACAAGCAAACTCTTCAGGAGAAAAATTAGGAAATTGATCCCAGTCTATTTTTTCCATTTATTAAAATAATCTATAACTATTTCAGTTTTGTGCGAATAATTTATTTCTACAAATATCCCTACTGCAAAACCAATTAAAAAAATTATTAAATATTCCATATCAACTCCTATAATAAATAAACACGACCATCAATTTAACGACAGTTAATTAAAACAAAGTTTTACACATTGTTTCTTTCTACTTTTTTCATTTTTTCGTAAGTCCTAAGACCGCCTAAACCCAACATTCCCATAAGAATAGAACTGAGTTGAGAAAAATCAAACGTAGGCAATTCAACATCAACGCCATTAATAACCACTATAAATTTGATGAATGGTTCTAAGATAAAATGATACGCTAAAGCCACACCACAAGTCCAACCAACGAAGGGTCTCCAACCAGATACGAATAAACTGGAACTTTTAGCTTCTTCTTTGTTTAATTCTATCTGTGCAAGATTGGCTTCGTGAAAAGCCATTTTCATTTCTTGGTCTAGTTTTGCTTTTAGATCTTTGTCTTGAACAAACTTGTCAAGAACTTTACCAGCTACACCAGTTATTGATTCTGCTAGGCTCATTACCTTCCGACTTTTTTCATTGCCAGTCTGTGCGATGCTGTAAAAGTTTTGCCAGCTCTCATGGATTTACGCATTTCCGTCATGTGTTTTCTTGTGTGATGGATTGAATGTCTTTTAAGAGCGTCTTGTTGTCTTTTAGTTATCTTTTTCATTTTTTCTTTTTATAACCAGAAGCGTAAATAGCTTTCCCTTGCTTTTTCGCTTTCGCTTTAGACTTGTAAGTCTTTCCTGACTTACCAAACTTATATCCGCCTTTGGTTTTTTTAACTGGCATTACTGAACGCTGTTGGGTTTTATCAAACCTTGTGCTTGGATCTTAGCAGCTTGTCTTAATACCTCTCTGTCACGCTCCATAAGACTCTTAATCTCTGCTACGTTAATTTGCGCTCCGTACTTCGCTTGAAGTTCCGCACTCTTTAACATCATATCCGCTTCAATCTCGTCTCTCTTCAGATCATCTTCCATAATTAATTTCAGACGATCCGTTTCTGCGTCAATAATAGCTTTTTGCGCTGATACTTGAGATTTTTGCAACTCAGCTTCAGCTAACAACGTAGCTGGATCTTGTTGCGGTGGTTGCGGTGGTATTGGAGGGAAGTTTGAATTAATAAACTGGTTAGAGTCTTTAAATCCAGCCATTTCTATCATTCTTTGTAGTGTATTGGCGTACATTTGTGGCGTAACCATAGGGTTTTGAGGCCCTAATTGAGTCATGATTTGCTCTTGTTTTTGCGCTACCATCATTAAGGTTTGTATTCTTTCCTCATCGCTTGAGTTGGTTATTGCTACATTAACAACAATGTCCTTTTCTGAATCCCATACTCTGGGATCTATTGGTATAAAACTGTTGTTTAACCTAACCATTTCTTGTTGGTCTTGGTGTTTAATGATTAAACGATTAACCAATCTAAATAAATCCGTCATTCCTTCCTCTGCAAAGATTCTGGAAATCATTTCAACTCTGCCTTGAGCTGCGCTCATGGTCGCTGCTACCGCTGCTTTGGTTGTGCTTTGTAACGCTTCAGCGTTCATTCCCATAGACGCTTTAGAAACACCTGTTCTTTGTTCTTTTGCTTCGTCTAAATAATCCAATACTGGAAAAGCAGCTGCTCCCACAAAAGGAACGGTGAACGGTTGCACCATCCCTGGTGCGCGCATTCTAATCGGTTGTCCAATATCGGAGTTCAATACGTCATCAATGTTGACTTGACCTTCGACAACACCATATCGGGGAAATATGGAATGCCCTAGAGAGTCTAGGGTGTCTCTCATGATTTGAGACTTCGCTCGTTGTAAAGGCATGACGTAATCCGCAATGGATGTACCAATAGCTGTGTGTGGTTCTGGATCTGGGCAGAAAAGAACAATCGGTAAATCATCCCATTGCATGACGTTAGCTATGGTTAAGCCACCGCCAACGGTGCATACTCTTATGCGCTCTGCGATTCCATCGTCATCTAAATCGTAAAATAAATAATGTTCAACGTATAAGCAACTTGCAGAACCAGGGTCTGACCTACCAGCTGCATAAGAATCATCGTAAGGTTGACGAGCTTGTTCGTTATCCCAATCGTCTGTATCAAAGTTGTCATTCCCACCGCTAGAGTTTTCGTTTATAAAATCGTAGTCGTAACCCATAGCCACTAAATCACTTACGGTTTTCATCATTCTGTGTGCAACGTAAGAGCTGGATTTAATGTCTCTGGCGTCTCTCGCTATCAACACCTCTTCTGGGGGTATGGCTTCAATGGTTACTTTGTTGGCTTTTTTAACCCTTCTGATAACCACATCGTATTCAACAGGGAATTCTTGTTCTATTTGTTCGCCTGTTAATTGATCTAAAATAAGTTGCGTTTCGTATTTAACGCTTTCTTCAACAACTTCAACGTCTGCATCTGAAACCAACGCCATGTATTGTTCTCTGTTAAGTCCTGTGTAGTCGTAGGTGGAAGAAGTAACTGAATCATCCCAATACGCCTTGACAAATCCAGTTTTCCTTACGAGCGCATCTTTGAACGCATCGTACAAAACTTGGAAGCCATGATTCTTTTCTTGGATAACGTGATTGATGTAATCGGTTTGTTGTTCCGCTAAAGGGATATCTTCAGGGCCATTGGGTACAAACTCCACCACTCGTTTAGTGCCAAAGAAAGTACGCAATATGGAGGGGAGCATATAGAGAACCGAGTCTCTAACGTCCGTTGATATGTATTCGGATTGTAAGTCGCTACCGCCTTCAGGCTCATCGCCCATGTAGTACCTGGTTGCTTCGGCACGATCTTCGCCTATTGCATCGATAAAGTCTTGAGCGTCATCAAGTTCAGATTTAAGAACGCCTTGCAGTTGTTCTAAATCTACACCCTCTTCTTCATTAGTTTCCTCTCGCTCTTTCTTTTCTTCTTTAAGTTCTTCTTTAGCGTATTTATCTTTCATGGATGTTCCTATTAGTTAACTGATTCGTATAATACGACTTTTCAGCGGCTTCTTAAACGAGTAGCCACTAAACGAAAGTGATCCAGAGAAGTTGGCGGCATCTGAAGCCATTGTTAATGCTAATGCGTCTGCTTTGTCAGGACTTTTTATGCCCCGCCTTTTCATGGATTCTTTACTTTCCAATTTTATTTTACCACTACTTGTATATTCGTAGCTAGGTGAAACTAATTGAGCCATTAAATCATCATCTGGTGGCAGTCTGCAATCTCTTTGTATCAACCAGTCCTTAATTTTAAACCATAATTCAGCACGAAGGTTAAGATAATTTTTATTTGTGGATGGAGCTTCAGAAACATTCACTCCTCTTATGGGTAAATTTAATTCTCGCAGTCTGTCCACCACGCCACTACCAATACCAATAACGTCTATTAATATTTCTTGTGGTTTGTTTTCAGGGGTGGCGTTGTCGTATTCGGATTTGACCGCACCGCACAGTTGCATTAGATCCATCGACTTGTACGTTTGTATTTCTAAAACGGTATTACCCTGGCGTTTGCACAACGCAGAGTTATCGCCACCAAATCTCGCCACATCCAATCCCCATAAAATGGCTTGCTCGGTGGTTAGCGATACCTCTCTGTCAATCGCTGCTTTTACTAAATCCAATGGAATAACCGTATCATCATCTGATTTGGGGAACTGACCCAATACCTCAACTCTGGATACGGTGGAATCTTCTCCGTACTGGTCAAGCATTTGTTGGAACACTTTTTTATCCGTACCTTCCACCTCTCTACTGTCTATTTGGGCGTTGTTCCAAAAAGAGCGAGAGCCATGAAAACTGTCATAGAAAGGGCCTTGATTTCTTCTGGGGTTGGAGAAAGCGAACCAGAATCTATTTTCGGTGGGTTCTGAAAAGAACCCTTCCGCTACGGAATAGATAGGAGCTGGAATACCCGATGCTTCATCCATGATTAAGCACACACCATAGTTACTGTGAATACCAGCGAAAGCGTCTGGGTTTTCTTCCGACCAGAGTTGCGCTTGTCCGTAGTAATAGCCTGTGTCTATTTGCAGATCTTTTTTAAGACTGGCTTCAAACCAATCAACGGGTTTAATCGTGGTGGCGGTTTTATTAAACCAATGTCCGTTAATGGATAGCGTTAGCCACTTTCCCAGTTCTGCCCACGTTCTACTTCTGAGTTGTTGTTCGGTGTTAGCAGTTACGATCACAGTCGATCCGAGACGAGTCGATAGCATCCACAATATAATCCACGCGACTAAGGCGGATTTACCGATTCCACGACCAGACGCAACTGCCAACCTAAACATGTTGGGATCTAATTTCCCAGCGTTCTTTTGAATATGATTTGTTAAATCTCGTAAAATTTTCTCTTGCCACTTGCGAGGGCCTGTAAAGCCTTCGAGGGGTGTTCCTTCCTGATCCCAGGGGAAAACGTATTTTACAAAGTTAAGGGGATCATCTTTTATATTGGCAGTCCATATGTCCGCCATTAATTCTTCTTCTTGTTTTGCGCTGTATTTCATTTTATATCCAAGTAGGCTTTATAGGTGTCCGCAAGCGATAGTATCGCAGTTAGCGGTGCGTTTTGTTCTTCCAAGTATTTAAGTTGATCCAAGTACGGTTTATCCAATGGGTAGCCAGGGTCTTGTAAAGCGTGTTTAGCAAAGTCGCCTGTTTTATCGTCACGATCTTGGTGTTGTAAAAGGAAGTGATGAAAGCTCATCCTTGCCCTCTGTATTTCTTTCTGTCGTTGCGCTTGTTTCTGGTAGAGCCAAAGCTGTTTTTAGAATTGCCAATGGATGTTTTCTTCTTTGGTTTTTCAATTTTGCTTTCTCTTGATATGTAAAAAGTTTTAGCCATTAGTTAGAAAAAATAATTATAAAAATAATAATTGGCACGATTACATTAACCATTAAAAGTATCTTTTCTGAGTTCATAAAAAAAATACAAAAAATTTAGTTGATAGCTACCACAATATATACCCCCAACTTCTTTTGAAGGAGGGGGGTCTCAGTGATAGTAAGTACTTACTTACTTTTTGATAGTAAGTACTTACTATCATTAAA
>TARA_B110000003_G_scaffold107702_1_pt1 | contig 22169 bp, 15 predicted proteins | sample TARA_B110000003 | Tara Oceans TARA_B110000003 (sample SAMEA4396424) | marine metagenome | biome: Westerlies Biome; feature: [SRF] surface water layer (ENVO:00010504); material: water (ENVO:00002006), including particulate matter (ENVO:01000060) such as... | depth 5 m
TTTGTCAAGTCTAGTAATTTCTTCATCATAAGTTTCCTCAGGCGGATTCCATCCATCATCATCATCTGTTTCATCATCGGAGATGAAATTGCCCTTTCTGTCTGGATCCACAGGACCACTGGATACCCAACTGGATACATTTGATCTATATGACGCCATATATAATAACTAAATATTAATTAATTATTATAATATTATTAAACAGCGTTTGTTAAAGAATGTGTATAAGGGTTATTATCAAATGGTTTTAATAAATCACCGCATTGTCTATTGTTATTAGCCATATTTTCTCTTGTGTTTTTATTGGAATATTTACCCAAAACAGAGAATCCAGAAGAGGATTTCGGCATATTTGGACGCATAACACCTGGTGCAGATGCTTTATTAGCGTAAGTCGTTAAATTCATATGAGTATTTAATTGATTAGTATTACCAATATTGTATCTATCAACTTTACTAATTTGCTCCTTATTATAATTTTGATTTGCTGCATAAGCACTATTGTAGGTTGGGTATGTTGCACCCGTGCTTTCAGTTCCTGAAGGATTACCAACAAAAGGACAAGTTGTGGTATCTCTTTGTCCATAAACAGGTTGATGCGGATTGGTAGTATGACCACCGTCAATTGCCCAACCACCGGGTTTATTACTATGTGTATTTTCGGTTTGTTCTTTGATGGTTGTTTTAAGTCTATCATTTGGATTCCAAACAACATTTTTCTCAGTAACGCCAGATTTTGCGTTACCAGCACCACGGGCGTTACCAATAACATTTTGTTTTCTTGTAGGTCTTAATACATCTGTAATTGGTGCGGCTAAAGCGGTTAATGTAGCATGGAAAGCACCACCCATACGTTCGTTGTTACCAGTTAATGAGCGTGCGTTTGCTAAAGAACTGAAACCACTTTTACCATAATCACTATCCGAGGATGCTTGCCATCCATTTTTAACTGTAGCATTACTAATATGTTTAATTGGGGCATCGAGTTGTGGTCTTGTGGAAGGTTGTATTTTTCCTGGTTGGTATGTAGCTTGTCCTTCATTAGCACCACCACCGAAATGTTCTTTGACTTGGTTGATTCTATTGACATCTCTCAAAATGTTTTCAGCCCGCGAAGTTTGTTTTTCACCACCAGCACCAGTAGTGGTAAGCCATCGGTCTGCGCTTTGAATATAGAAAGTATCTGGTCTGTTTTTTTCCATATCCCCAATATTTGCTCTTTCGCCAATACCTTTTGCTCCTAAAACTTGTCCTTTGTATGATTGTTTTGGATTATTTTTTGTTCTTAATTGGTCAACTGTTTTTGGTTGCCATCTATGTCTTGCTTCTAAAGAAGAATTGAAGCCGCCCGAACCATCCTTTTTAAATCCTTTATTTAGTCCAGGACCTACCTGAATGGATTCAAAAGGTTTTGCGTTATTCATTTTACTGGTAACCACATTCCTCATTCTTTCTTGCATGTATTCTGTGGTGCTAGGCATACCATTTTGCCATTGCATATCTTTTTGAGGTTTAAACATAGGTGCTTGAGCTTTTTTTTCAATATTTTGACTGCCTGCTCCAGTATAATTATCCAATAAACCTTCATAACCTTTTGTAGATTGAGTGACGGATGAACCAAAAAAAGGCTGCATATTATTGTGTTTAATATCACCAGGTCTAACATTTTCGCCAGTTAATGATTGAAATTTATCCGATTGATTATCTTTTATAGTGGAACCGATAGACATATTTGTTTGTGGCATTTCTGTATTATTATTTGCTCCAGAGTAATAAAGTGTGCTATTTTTAACATCACCTTTTCCTTCAACAGGATAATTATTGACTCTTGGATTTGCCAATCTACTCCTATGATTTCCAGAAAATCCTTCTTTTTTTTGATAATAATGTTTTATATCAGTCTTACTTTTTTGCTGATTTTGATTAGATAAAATATACATTGCTCCTAATCCTACTAATACAATACCTACTTCCATATTTATATATATATGCTCAATATAAATAATTATTTATAACATAATAATTATTTAATCTAAACAAGGTAATTTGGGAACATAATTATCTCTTTCTAAAAGTCTGGTGTTTAAATTGTTTTGAAAATGGAAACAAGTATTTTCTTGGTGATTTAATAAAGGAATATCTATTGGTGTATTGGGCATTGCTCTATAATTTCTTGCGGGGTGAGTAGCTCTACTTTGATCGGTAATGGGTGCGTTGCAATTATTATATCTAATAGATTTGCTTACTACAACACCTTTATTTGGAAATTCATATTGAGAACAGTATTTTTGTAATGGACGGGTATAGCCTTTCAAATCACTATCTATATCTATAGGGTGTCCATTAGATACATTTCTATTATTACCACCAAATTTTTGTAGTCTTACTTGGGGGTCATCCATATAACAAGTTGTTTTAAATGGTCCAGGCACATTCAAATGATATCTACCAGGTCCAGTAGATTCTTGTAATATTTTTTTAGTTCTTAAATCATCATAATTATATCGTGTATTAGCCATTCTATATTAATTATCAAGATAATTAATTATTGATAATTAAATTAATTATATCTAAATATATTAATCCATTACATATTTGTCATTTAATGCTTGTACTGCTGTGGCTAAAGTAGCAAGAGCTTGTGACATACTATTCAATGCGTCTTTAATATGTGTATTATTTCCAATATAATTAGCATTCCCCGAATTGCTAACTTGATAAGTAACTTGTTGATATGCTGTGGTATAATCAATTTGCGTTTTATCGATATCACCCCAATTAGCATTTCCGGCACCATCGTATTTTAAAAATTGACCATTGGTTCCAGCAGAATTAGTATATGTAACAGAACCCAGAGTCATATTACCCGATGTTTTTACATTGGTTATAGCATTATTTCCCAATTGTATGGTATTATTGGTATTTACTTTGGCGTTGTATCCTATAGCTGTAGCATTTGATAAATTATTATATGTGGATGTAGCATTGCTATATTTGCCAATAAAAGTATTATTTTGACCAGTTGTATTTACTGTTCCAGATTGATTACCTATGGATACATTTCCTTGACCGGTTGTATTATTTTCTAATGTTTTTGTTCCAATGCCCGTATTTGTGCTTCCACTGTTATTGCTTGATAATGAATCTTTACCTACCGCAATATTATTTTGACCACCCGTTATAGCCCTTAAACTATTCAACCCTATTCCTATATTATTAATAGCGTTTGATAAGGTTCCGTGCTCAGTAGTCCCAATTAACATACTATTTGTAAATTCGCTTATATTAGATACGCAATCTGAAATATCATTAATTTTTACATCTTTAAATTCCGAAGCTATAACATTATTGCTATCGATGGTAATATTTTGTCCTGGAATTAGTGTTGGTTGTAAAATATCTAATTTATTTTGTAAATTATAAATGTGTGAAATTTGTAAAGAATTATCCACTACGGTTGATTGTTTGGCGTTTAAGGCTGCTTGTAATCCAGAAGTTTTCGAAATGGTTAAATCGTTATCATTAATAAAAGGTTGTTTTCCTGATAATGAACCGACTAATCCAAAAACCTTTGTTTGCGGTAATCCATTATCATTAATAAGTGATTGTTTTGAATCCAATAAAGATTGCAAATTGGTAACTTTACTTACAGCCAAACCATTATCCGCAATTATATTTTGTTTTCCATTCAAAGCAATAACTAATCCTGATACTTTATCTTGAGCTAAACCACCAACAGTTATTAATGCTTGTTTTCCGTTTAATGCCGTATTTAATCCCGATACTTTCGCAAAATCTAAATCACCATTATTAATAGTCGCTTGTTTTGTTGCTATAGCATTAGCATTTGTTGTAATATTAGCAGCATTATTATTAATAGAATTTGTCATATTCCCATCAATTTTTGTAGTTACAAGAGCCATACTAATATCTAAAATACCTATTTTTGTAATTACCGATGAACCTATACCATTAGGATCTCCTAAGGCATCACTTAACTCTTTTAAAGTATCCAATGCTTCAGGTGCATTATTCAATAAGGTATCTAATCTACCTTTTTCAGTATTAATAGCTGCTGTATTTGAGGATATATTTGTCGTATTTGTAGAAACATTATTTGAAATATCAGTAATATCTGATATATTTGTATTTATTTTACTTAAATTGCTAACTGAACGAGGACCTATCACATTATCAACGTTACTCATACTAATATCTAAAATATTGATACTCGCATCAGAAACCGTTTTATAATTATTTAAAATTGTAATACTTGAAGCGTGTGAATTGAGTAAATTTGAATTGGATGATAACTGATTCGTATGGCTGGTAATACTGGTTTCAGCGTTGGTCATTCTTGTCCCTAACGACGTTATATCGCTATCATTTGATATAATATTGGCCCCGTTTGTATTAATATTCGATACGTTTGTTGATATATTATTAGCATGGGTAACCAGAGTAGAGTTAATCGTACCAATATCATTATCGTTTGAAATTATATTTTGTTGATTGGTAGTTATATTTGCGTTATTTGAACTAATATCTACCGTTATTTTATTTAGACTTGCGTCTATACGTGCTATATCCGCGTCATTTGATGAAATATCTAAAATATTTTTATTAATTTTCACCAAATTAGATGAGATATCGTTGGTATTTAGATTTCTTTGTACTGTATTAGCACTAACATCAGTAGTTATATTTGAGATTTGTGTGGTATGTGTCGTTATATTTGTATTGTTTGTAGATTGTTGACTTGATAAACCAGAAACACTATTAGATAATGTTGTATTATTGCTCGCTATTGTTGAAATATTATTATTAATTGCGTTCGTATTGTTAGTAATTCTTGTATTAAAAGCATTTTGTGATATATCGTGTTTATTTGTTAAAGTTATTAGGGCATTGAAGCTAACATCGTGTGTTCCAAGTTTAGTAACAAGAGACCCTGATAAATTTCCTGTATCGCCGACAATATCTGCTATTTCTTTCAATGTGTCTAATGCAGCAGGAGCGTCACCAACAACATTATTAATAGCATTTTGAATAGCAATCCCTGTATTATTAGATAAATCGACAATAGACTGTTGATTTGCTTGTATTTGTGGGAATGATGTCAATTGTCCCGTTACCCATGTTTGTTTATAAATATCCCATTGAACGATATCATTATGTTTTAAAATTGTTTTACCGGGAAAATCAGCTATATCTGTACTTAATATTTTGCCGTCCAGTGAGCCAATTCTATCTTTCTCGTGTTTTGATGAATACATAGACATATATTAATTATTAATATAATAAATAATTAATATTTCTAAATTATTAAAATGAGCTTAGTGAAACTCTTTTCCAATTACCTCTACCAGCCAATGTGCATATATACATATAACTGGAATCAAATCTTATTTCTCCAAGTGTGCCTTGTGTTCCAGTTGTGGAATCATTATCTACAGTATCATTTTTAATTTTATTTGCTGTTCCATCACAATTTCCATCAATATTTCCAGATATTAAATTGCTGAAAGTATAATTACCACCTAACGTATGAACACCTGTATTGTACACACCATTGGTTACGGTTTCCGCATTACCTGTAATATCCCCCGTAACATTGCCCGTAACATTACCTGTAACATTACCACTACAAATTACTTCATTGATGAAAGTATAATTACCTCCTAATGATTGAACGCCTGTATTATATACACCGTTAGTTACAGTATCGGCATTACCTGTTAAATTACCCGTAACATTACCCGTTAAATCACCAACAATAGTATTAGTGAAAGTATATGTTCCTCCTAATGATTGAACGCCCGTATTATATACACCATTAGTTACAGTATCTGCATTACCCGTTAAATCGCCAACAAAAGCGCTATCAGTTTTTATATTTCCACTTACATCAAGAACCCCACTAATATCTACATTTCCACTAATATCTACAAAACCAGTAATAGCAGTATCACTAACAATATTACCGCTTAAATCCCCATCAAATGTTGTAGCAGAAAAAATATTTACTATTAAATTATCAAATGTTGTTGCGCCTGTAACTGTTTGTGTCCCTGTTAGTCTAACCGCATTATTTGAAACATCGGTAAAATTAGCTCTTTCTGTGGTTGTTATTATTTCTCCACTACCTAAAGCGTTAGCACCTGATGTAACGTCATTTAAATCAGAAAGGTTAATGGTAATATTACTTGTTCCATCATAGATAATATCGTTTATTTTTCTTTGTGCCGCAAACTTAGTAGCTGTATTAGCATTACCATTTAAATTACCTGTTATGGAACTACTAAATGTTTTAAGACCAGCAATGGTTTCATCGCCGGTAGTTTGGACTCTATTAGATAATGCTGTAGTTATAGTTGTAGAAAAATTAGCGTCGTCTCCAAGAGCACCAGATAATTCATTCAATGTATTCAATAAAGCAGGGGCACCCGTTGTAATAGCTGTAATAGCAGCAGCATTATTTGAACAATCGGTTTTATTAACATTTATTTGGTCTAAATTTGCATTTCCAGTAACGGTAATATGATTTAATTTTGTAGCGGTAGGATTGTCTAGTTTATTTATGGTGATACAAGCATCCTCAATATTTGATGTTCTTACTTGTCCAGTTCCAATATTACTGGTATTAACACAACTAATATCTAATTTTGAATTTGTAATACAGTTATTAGCTAATTTTGTTGTTGAAATATTATAATCAGGAATTTTATTAGTAGTAACGGCACCAGTAGCTATTTTTCCTTCTACTATAGCCCCGTCATTAATTTTGGGAGTAGTAATAGCACTTGTTTGAATATTATCAGTAGCAACGCCACTTGCGTCTATTAAAGCACTTGTAATAGCATCATTGGCTATCTTTGATGTCGTTACATTTCCATCTTTTATTTTGGTGGTAGTAACAGAATTTGTTTGTAACAAATTTTCACTTATTTGTGCTGCTTTAATATGTGCGGATTTTATTGAATCGTTGGCTATTTTATCACTTATGATAGCGTTATCTGCTATTTTCGTGGCTGTAACGGCGTTAGCATCAATTTTAACGGTAGTAATAGCATTTTCCGCAATTTTAATGGCTGTAACGTTACCATTTATTAATTTAATTGTAGAAATCACATTATTAGCAAATTTATCGACTGTTACCGCACCGTTTAATATTTTATCACTTGTAATAGCATCATTGGCTATCTTTGATGTCGTTACATTTCCTTGTGCTATTTTATCTGTAGTTATAGCATTATTTAAAATATTTTCTGTTTGAACAGCATTATCATCTAATTTTGAATTATCAATGATATCAGCAGCCAATTTAATCCTTGTAATATTTAAATCGGTTATTTTATTGGTAGTTACGGATTGATTGATTATTTGAGTTGTATTGACTGAATTTGTAGCTAATTTATCATTTGTAATAGCGTTATTGGGTATTTTTTCTGTTGTAATAGATTCTGCTACAATATGACCTGTGCCTATAGAATTTGATGCTATTTTAACACTTGAAATAGCACTGTTAGCTATTTTTGCGGTTGTAATAGCGTTATCGGCAACTTTAACAGTAGTGATGTTACTGTCGCTTATTTTATCGGTAGTAATAGCCGAATTACTAATATCAATTGTATCGATCGCACCAGCAGCGATATTTTCATCAGTAATAGCTCCCAAACCAATTTTGACACCAGTTACATTTCTATCAGCTATTTTCACAGTGGTGATAGATGAATGTGCTAAGTCGCTTGTATCCACATTGAGAGGAGCAATTTTAGACAAAGTAATAGAGTTATCTAATATGTGTTCATTTCTAACACAACCATTGGCCAATTCAAGATTGGTAATGGCTCCTAAAGCTATTCTGTCGTTTGTGATTGTTCTTGCTGCTATTTGGTCTTTTTCGATAGTATTATAAGCGATTTGATTTTTTGTAATAGTTAATAAAGCCAGATGACTTGCGGTTATTTCTTCATTTTTAATTTTTGAAGCCGTAATCGCGTCAGAAGCTATTTTAGATTCAGTAACATTTGCGTTTAAAATTTTATCAGTAGTTACAGAATTAGATGCTAATTTGTTTGCTGGAATACTACCAGCTAATTTATCATGAGTAATACCACCAGCTAACTTATCATTTGTAATGCCTCCATTTAATTTTATATTTGTAATGTTACTATCTTTAATTTTTGAAACTGTAATAGCGTTATCTTTTATTTGTAAAGTATCGATTGAATCGGCCATCATTTTAGCCAATGAAATTGTATTTGCTGAAATTTTTTCACCAGTAATAATAGAAGTTGGAATATGATTTGCGGATAAAAAATTAACAGCCAATTTACTACTTGTTATACTACCTTCAGCATATTTGGAATTAGTTATATTACCGTCAAGTATTTTGGCGGCTGTAACTGAGTTATTATCCATTTTTATGGAGGTAACGGCATTTGTATCTAACTTGGCGGACGAGACACTATTATTAACAATTTTATCTACACTCACAGAACCCGCGGCCAGTTTTGACCCGGTAATACTACCATCGGATATGTGTGCGGTTGTAATAGCATTAAGATTTATCGGTTGAGTTACTGTTAATAGGTCAAAGGTTGTTGAATGTTGATTTAATCTGGTAATTAAATCGTTTGTAGTGCTACCAGGGTTACCAATGGCTAAAGCGATTTCATTAAGTGTGTCTAATGTGCTTGGTGCGCCCCCTATAAGATTATCAATTGCGGTATTTAATTCTGTTGTTGTTACAGCATCTTTTCCAGACGTTACATAACATTTTTTATTCTCATCCCACATTATAAAATTACCGTGAACACGGTCACTTGGGAAATCAACAAGATCAGTACTATGTAAATTTTGAGATGTTTGTTTTCTTTCTTGTCTTAAGCGTGAAGAATTTCTAAACATATATTAATTATTGTTATAATTAATTAAATAATAATTAATTAAATTAGGAAGAAAAGGGACCACTCACTCTTTGACTTTTTTCAATAACAAGTGGTTTGGGTAAAAATACATTATTTCTTGGGAACCATTTACAATGTTTCAATTTATTGAGGGAAGGATTAATGTCGGGTTTCATTTCAACCAAATTTGTTGACCCTATACCGAATAAAGAACTTTCTATATCGGCGGCATTATTAGATAATATATTATTATTATATCCTGTGGTCATCATCCCGTTTATTATGCCTAAATCAGGTAAACAATTATCTTGGTGTTTACTGATAATACTATCTGTTTGACAATTAGATATTTTATTGAATCTTTTATGTTGTTCGCAATAATACCCTGTTGCGTTTTTCATATTTGTGCTCGCCATAATATATTTATTATCAAGATAATAAATTAAGCATTTCAGTAAAATTTTCATTAGAAATGTCTTTATTATTAAATAAATCTTTCAAACACTTATGAAAACATTCAAAACTATTATATTCGAATAACAAAACAAGAACCATTTTGTTATCCATATCAATGGGTATAGTTTTTTGGTATGTTTTTTTAGCTTTGGTTAATATATTTATAAATTTTTCATTATTTTGAAATTTTTCATAAATATCATCTTGAATAGATCCTATTGCGTCTGTTGACCAATCTGTTGTGTTATTAACAGTCAAAAAAGCTTTCCGGTATGCGGTATTAGAAGCGTTATCTTCTAGATGTTTATAAGAAACATCATGATTATAATTATACATTATATATTATGAATAATTATATGTTTAAATTATTTATTTCTTTTAAAATAATCCATATCTCGGGTTAATTCTCTGGATGGTAATCCTCCTCTAATCCAACCATTGGCCGCTACACCTTCTACAAGATTAGCAGGATTTTGGATGGTAGATTTTAAAGTAGGAACAAGGTCATTATCGGTATTTCTTAATCTTTTTTCAGTGATAGTTTTGCAACTTTTTTTATCAAGAATACTGGCTCCTTGCATTAATTTTGATTCCAATACAGGATTTGAAGGACCTCTTCCTAAAAATGGAACCGTTAAATAAGGTCTTTCTACAAGATTAATTCTACATTTTGGATTAGTTTGAGTACCTCCAATACGTAATTGAGAATCAGTATCAACATTACAACTATCTGTAACACCGTGTCCTCCATTATAAAAAACGTTTGGTTGTGAGGTTGCGAATGAAACAGGTTTTTTCATACCACAATCTTTTTCAAAATAATTTTGAGTAATATAAGAACCCTTTTTTTGATTTTGTAGATCTTTTTCTGTTATGCCGCATGGGTCATTTCCTATTCTTGTTGCGCCGTCGAAAACAAAGCTATGAAGACTTGCCATTTATATTAACTATCAAGATATTATTTTAAATTATTAAATATTAATTGTATTATCTATTAATATTAATAATACACTTGTCCACCAATCTTTCTTAATATTTTATTACATTGTTCCGAATCGCCATCTTTGCAAGATTTCATATTACCATAACAAAATTCGGCAAATCCTTTTTGGTTATTAGGAATTGTAGTATTGGGCATAGAATGAAAATTTCTCATTTGGTGTTCAAAAGCAAGATTATCTCCTAAATCTTGATATAATTTATTTTTTTTTATTGATTTATCATTAATTTTTTCAGCTATCCTTTTATTGTATGATGGGGCAGCCATTTTTCTATTAGGGTTATCGCCATAATCCGTCATTAAAACATTCATCATTGGGTTTCCTTTTGTGGGGACTGTAAAAGTATCTTTAAATATATCTATAAATTTATCCGAATTTTCACCTTGGAAGCCTTCGCGATAAGCACTTTCTTTTAAATTTTCAAGTTGTTTTTTTTCATATTGAGTTTTATATAAAATTACTAAAACAACCAATGTAATTATAGATGTAATCAATAATTTTACAGATTGTGTAAACAAAAACCCTATTAACGTTAAAACGATTATTGCTCTAGCAATAGAATTCATTTTTCTCGTTAAACTCATATTATTATTAGGCCAAAATTCTAAAATCTGTTCTTTATCAAATAATACTAATGGATTATATAACCAGAAATCACTCATATAATATAATTAATTATTTTAAAAATAGATAATTAATTATTATTCTTCTTCTTTTTCTTCTTTTTCTTCTTTTTCTTTCTCTTTACAACTTTATTTACTTCTTCATTGGGGTTAATAGAACTTTTTTCCATTTTTGAATTATTGGTAAAACTGGTATGTACGAATGTCTTAGCTTCTTTTTCAGCTCTCCTTTTCTCTAATTTTGCCCTCATTCTTTCTTTCATTTTGGCGTTTTTCATATTATGATTAAGTTTATTGGACATTGCGCCAAAATTCATTTTTTTTGGATTAGGCATACCCATTTTACTAAAAAGTCCTTCCATGCCTTTCATACCGGGCATATTTTTCATTTTTTTCATTAATTCAGATGCTTCCGCCATTAACTCACTTTCTTTGATTTCACCTGATTTTATTTTCTGATCTAATTTTGTTCCTACCTTCTTAACCATATTCAATAATTTTCCTGGATTTTTAAATAATTTACCCATTACATCGTTTACGTCAGCTTCTTCATCAAGATTTATAGACATTTCTTTTGCTGTTTCTTCGGCTATTTCACCTGCTAATTTACCCAATTTACCATCCATTAAACTGTTAATGTGATTATTTAAATCTTCTGGATTGGGCATGTTTATACCAGACGCGTCAAATGGATTATTAGACATATCAAAGTCCGCTCCACTTAAATCAAAAATTTCACCCATATCTTTTATTGTTTCTTCGATTTTATTTTTCAAGACGTCTTCATCTATAGCTTCAAATAATTTCGCTGTATCGCCAAAACATTCCTGATCGTTTATTTTGCCGGCGATTGTAAATAATATTAATTGTAGATATTTCCACAATGTATCTTTTGTATTATCTGTTATGTTTTGTTCAAAAAAAAACTTGAAATCAACATTTGGTAAAAAATTTGTATTTATTTCACCATCGGCGAAAATTTCTTCATTTTTATATAAAATATCAAAAAACCTACTTGGGTAAACGTCACAACAATACAAATATAATCTATTGTTACTAATATCTCCAGATAATATCAAATTTTCTTCTTCTGTTATTGCTTCTTCATATTCTGGAAATGTTGTTAATACATCGTTTAAAAAATCTTTCATTATTTTGTAAAATTCCTTAGGAACTTCAATATTCTTTTGTGTTTTTTTGTTCTGTGACATATTGAATATAATTAATACAATAATAATTATATTTAAACTAAAATTAACTATAATACATTTTACATATTTTGCTAAAATTTTGAAAGTATTTTTTTATTTTCTTTTTATTTTCTTCCCCCTGTTCTTTATATAATTCTTTTATTGTATTCAACCATGCGGTGGTTTCTTTCACTTCTTTTCCAACATAACCTTGTTTTTTACAATCCCTTGAGTAATCTTTATTTATAAAAAACTCCAAATCTCCTTTTATTATATAGTCATAATATTCATCGTTAACCCCTTCTTTATATTTTGAAATCATCATCTTTGGATTAAATGTTTTAATTTGTTCCACTAAAGTTAACCCCGTTTTTATTGATATATTATTGGGATATACAATTCTCATATCTCTATATAACTCAACCACTTGTTCTGAAAATATTTTTACTAAAAGGGATTTATTCACTTCCATTCTATATTAATATTTATTAAATAAAATATGTTTAAATACTTTATTTAATGAAAATTTAAATATCTATATTTTTATTTCTTTCTTTTTGATATTTTTGTAAAGCATCTTCGCCCATTCTTTCTTTCACATAATCTTCAGGGGGGGTATCTATTACTATAGAATCGCATATTTTTGTAAAACTATGCATTTGTCTTAAACCACCATCACCCTTAACACCCATCTCATCTGATGTTTGATCTAAATATGAATAACTATCAGACATTAATGTTCCAGATTCTTTTATGCTAAATGATTTTGGTTCACCATTGTAATTTGTGGCCACTTTTCTTTCTTTATCAATTTGTGGCCTATAAAATTTAAGTATTTCTTCGCCGAATAATGTTCGGTTTCCATAATGTAATAATAATAATGCTGGGACTTGTTTTATTACATCGGGCATTAAAATTTCTTGTCCGTTATCTAAAACAACGTATGTTCTACTATCTTCTTTGACTTCTCTACGGTCTACTGGTAAAAAATGTATTTTATCTTTTATATTTTCTGTTTTGCTTAATATTTTTAATAATTTATTACTATGTTCACAATATTTACTATAGTATATAATTTGGTTTTTTTCTTGTTTTTTTGGAGGGATAGACATATGTTATAAAAGAAGGATTTATTCGTTAAATTTTTACATATTAAATTTAAAATTGATTTAAATTTAATTCATGACTTATATTATAAATGAGTATGTCTAAAATTGTCCAACCAAAAGTTGATATAGTAGGAAAACAAAAAAATCTATATAGATTCACAATTTCCAATTGTAATGTTAGTGTAGCCAATGCTATTAGGAGGACTATATTAACAGATATAGACACTGTAGTTATCGACCCTAATAATATTAATATCATTCAAAACACTACACAATTTAACAATGAAATTTTAAAACAGAGATTGGCATGTATCCCCGTTCATATTAAAGACCTTAGTAAAAGTATTGATAATCTCACTTTGGAAATTCACGTCCATAATGATGAAGACCATATTAAAAATGTAACCACAGAAGATTTCATGTTAAAAGATTCAATTCAAAATACTTTATTAAGAAAAGAGAATCGGGATATTGTCTTTCCAAAAAACGCTATTACCGGCGATTATATACTGTTTTCAAGATTAAAACCAAAAATTACAAATGAAATTGGTGGTGAAATCTTACATATACAAGCTACTTTTAAAATAGCAACAGCAGCAGAAAATGGTTCATACAATGTGGTATCAACGTGTGGTTATGGTAATACTATTGATGAAGGTAAAATTGCCGACGAAAAGCAGAAATTTGAAAGTTCATTGGAGGAAAAGGGGGTTACAGATGATATTTTATCTGATAAATTATTAAACTGGGAAAATCATACAAGTAAAAGATATTTTAAAGAAAATTCTTTTGATTTCGTTTTAGAAAGTATTGGGATTTGGTCTAATCGGGAAATTATTGGAATGGCTTGTAAGAGAATCATTTCAGGATTGGAAAAAATTAAAAAATTATCAAAAGATGGCGATATCGCTATTGAAACATCGTCTACTGCTATGAAAAATGCCTTTGATATTCGGTTGGAAAATGAAACATACACTATTGGTAAATTAATAGAATATGTTTTACATTATGAATATTTATTAAATAAAAAAACTTTATCATATGTGGGGTTTTTAAAACCTCATCCTCACGACAATCATTCTATTATTAGAATCGCATATACGTCTGATGATAATACAATCGAGTTTATACAAGATTTATTGGTAGCTTCTACCACTATAGCTCAAAATATTATTGAAACTATCCGAAAACAATTTTCAGATTAAATAGTCGTTTCCTGTTCAACATCTATTTTATTCATTTCTTTCTCTTTAACGCGTAAATCCGAATTAATAACATGCATCAATCTTGGTGGTTCAAGACTATTTACATATTTGATAACTTCATTCATATTAATATAACCCCCTTCGTCCTTTAATTCATTTTTGTATATTTCGTGTAAATAATACATATGTGTCTTATATTTATAATCGTATAACCTCAATTCTTTCTCTTTTTTAATGTAACAACTTATGTAACATTGATATAATGCTTTTGTATATTTATGTAAATTATTTCTTAATCCTGAAAATGTTTTACTATCTTCAGGGTAATAATTCAAATAATCTTTAACCAAGTTGTTGTTTCGCAAATGATAATACCTGTATTGAATTTTAGGATTATTACCCTTCAAGTGTCTAACATATTCATAACTTTCGTTGCGAAATTTAATACGTTCTCCACTAATTTCATCGTGTAATACGTATCCCATAAAAAAATATGGCGCCTTATCCAAATTTGTTTTCATGTCCGTATATTTCATCTTCCACTGTTCAGGCAAATAATAATTATTATTTTTAATGATATTATCTATTACCTTATTCAATCCGGTTCGTGAAAATCTACAAATTGTATTTTTTTTACAAGTAGCAACATCCACCAATATAAGTCTATTTTTATTGACTGGAGTAACTATTCTATTTTTATTATGTTGTAAAACGAAAGTGTAACAAAAATTCTTATCATAGTTTTCAAATTCCCATTGTAGTTTATTCAATGTCTCTAAAAATAAAACTCTAAAATTAATACCGTCTGGTTTATATGAACATTTTGCCCCAATATTACTTCGCGTTGTAATCTCCCAATCATCAATTACATCATACCAAAACATATTTATCATGGTACCTTCAAAAAATTCTTCAAACATATAATTTTCATCATTATTTACCATATTGCTCGCACTTTCTGATTTGGCTGGAAAATACGATATTACCTCTTTCTTATTTTTATCATAAATTAATGACCTAAATCTACCCAACGTATTAAAATTATCTACATTTATATTTTCTTTATTGTATTTTATAAGTATTAAATTGCTATCATAATTGTCCTTTTTTATTAAATAATCTTTGAATTGCTCAGCATATTCATTATCTGTTACAAATTTTTCTATATCAATATAATCGTGTAAGTTATATTCGAAAACTTTATTATTACCATTTACTAAATCCATTTATTCATAACTATAATTAATTATTTAAGTAAATTTATTAAATAATTAATCTTCTATAAATATAAGTAATATGGATGGTGAAAATTATGAAGATGTTTCGTTAGAGTTAGGCGCAATTATTAAAATAATATCAGAATCTAAAAGTATTCTCCATAATAAGTATTTTTTAATAGATTATTTAGATAATGATAAAATTGTAATTATAGACCAAAACAAAACCTCAAGAAAATTAAGTATTAAAGATGGTACAATCGAAGATACATCAATTACACAGATTATTGTTGTTGATAGACCAGAACACCCTGGGTTTGCAAAACAAAACGAGATGGAAATAGGAACATGGTGGTCTATCCATTTCGCATTTGATGGTGGTGAAATAATAAAAGGTAAAATAGTCGGATTAGAAAATGACCAAATTGAATTGCAATCTCCCCAGTATCCTGACGCACCACTTGTTATAGATTTTCAATATAAAGGTATTCCCGAAGATTTAAATATTATTTCTATTCGTAGATGGGATAAGGATGATGATGATGAAGAGCAAGATGTGGAAGAAGAAGAAGAAGAAGAAGAAGAAGATTTGGAGGGACTTATAACTTTACTTGATGATGAATTAATACCTGAACAAGTATTTGATTCAAAGGAAGTTGAAGATACATTAAAAAATGATTTAATATCTGCCGACAATATTAAAATTATAAAAAAAGATGTTATAGTTACACAATTAAAAAATCGCTCAGAAAAAGACCGCGTTTTCGATATAGAATATCAAACCGAAGACCTATTAGATAATTTATTATCAAAAATTAATGAAAATAATCGCGATCAGCGAATCGAAAATAAAATTCATTTATCTATAAATAGATATCTTGAATTGAGAAAAAAATACTCCAAGTATGATATTGAAGATTATATTGAAGGTGCTAATGTAAAAACAAAAAACTATAAACCTCTACTTGAAAATTTACATAATTTGAATACAAATTTAGAATGGGTTGTTCCTATCGTAAAAAATAGGAAACAAATTATTGATATTCAAAATATTAGTGAAATCGAAGATGATGTAATAATAACAACAACAGAAGATATATTGACTGATGTTATAGATTTCCAGAAAAATATGCAAAATGATATTACTCCAGATGGTATTAATAAATATATTTATGCTTACGGTAAAGTCGATACAAACACCGAATTACCATTTGATAAGTCTGGTTTAATTATTGAACAAAATGCTAATGATAGATATGATACAATAGTTGATAATTTAAATGATTATAATTCATCTGCCATAAAGCAAATTACTAATTTTGAAACTTGTATTGATGATGGTAAAAAATTACCTGACGATTCTACTATTCACACCACTACTATTAAATTTCAAACTCAAATTTATAATGGTGAAAAAAAAACACCAGTATATGATGTGCGCAATGGTAAAAAAGCAATATTTAGAAAATTTATAAATGCCGATAAAGTGCCGCTAACCGGATTTATTTTATTTCCTGGTTTAATAAATTATTCAAAATTATATTTGAAAAATACCAATTTATATGCAAAATCTTCTATTAATTTGAACGAATCCAATAAGTATAAATTGTTCCGTTTTATGAGAAATGAAAATAAATTTATGGGTAAACGATATTTATTTGATAAAGATAATAAAAAAATGTTCCATAATAAATTTTTAAAACATATATCTGAATATAAATTCAAAGACGATGAAAATTGGGATGAAAAAAGTCTTCAGGATAATAAAGATAATTATAAAGAATTTTTAGACAGTATTATACCAAATACGCGCGAAATTATAAAGAAAGTTTATACTGATTTAAGTAATAATTTTATTAAAGTTACGTCCTATCAAAAATTCGTTGATTGTTTGGAACCTTTTTCAATTTATAGCGATGATATTGAATTTTATCATTATGTGCAAATACAGAAAGCACTTGAACATTCCATTAAAGAACATTTTAAAGATATTGGTTGGTCGCGTTCTAATATTAATGATTTCTTAACGAGTGTTAAATCTTATAATAACCCTTCTGTATTTTTTGACTTTTTTAAATCCAATTCTGTATTTAACGGTATTGATTGTAAATGTTATGGTTTGGACGAAACAGAAACCAATACTGAATATATTAAAAAAATATTTGATTACGATAACGGTAGGTCGTTCAATAATTGTGTAGCTTTAAACGACATTAATAATATAAATTACGAAAGCATTCCCGATAAAATAGAAAATTTAAAAATTGAGATTTCAAACGTAAAAAAATCAATGGAAGATGGTGGCGATTGTACTTTGAATCCCAAAATTCTTGCTAAAAAAATGAAAAATTATGAATTATTGAGAAAAGATGATAAAATAGATGTATATTTTGATAAATTGTATGATGATACCCCTTATGATATATATGATGAATTAACGCATATCAAACATATGGAGGATGTTATAAAAAAGAAATCTTTACTTAAGGAACATTTAATCAATAAGGTTGGTTTATCTGAAGACAGAGCAGAAAGAGATAGTGATTCAATGATTAATAAGAGGAAAAAAGTAATAGATGGTGAGTATGCGATGGTTGATACAGGAGAATATCAATATAGATATTATATTCGTAATAATCAAAAATGGGTATTGGACGATACCTTAAATGATTTATCTCCAGAGGAATTGAATTTTGTAAATTGTAATATGAAAAGAAAATGTATGACTATTAATGATAAATGTTTAAATATTGAAAACCAAACAGGCAAATTACAAGAAGAATTAATAGCCGAAACTATTGAAAACTTAGAAACTGATATGTTAGAGCAAATAAATACGATAAAAACTAATCTCGAAAAAGAAATAAAATATAATATTGATAATTTATCATTATTGAGAAAGCAACAAAAAAACAAATTTTTACAATATGATATCAAAAGGGTAAAACTATCAAGCCAACTTGAAACGGATGATGTTGAGCATAGTCCATATATCGATATTAGAGATAGAATGTTAATAGATACTAACGAAATAAATAAGTATAATAACATAATAAAATTTTACGATGGATATTGTAGAAATTATTCTAAGGAAAGAAACGAAGACCCATATTGGTTTTATTGTAAAAAATCAGATGAAGGTGGAAGCACCAAATCTAAAAAATTATTACCTACATTCTTTCTTCAATTGGCACAATCTTATATAAATGGTAATTATGAAAGTGAATTACAAAAAATAATAGATGAAAGGGGAAAAATTAGTAGAGAACACGGTGATAAATACGTTGATGAACATAGTGGATTTGTTATATCTGATGTTATGTATGATGATGAAGAAAGATATGAAAAATCTGGTCAAAAAATAATAACGCGAGATTTTATAGATACTATTGACGATGATGCGGTAAAAGCGAAAACAGAAATGCTTTTAAAAGAAAATACAGAAGAAGAAGAACTCAAAGGAGATGAAAAAATAATAAAAGATATATTAAAAACATACGATGAAAATTTTGGATTTAATACTAAAAATAAATGGGAATGGATGTATCAGTTTGTAAAAAAATTAATTAAAAAATCACGTCAAAGAAAAACAACGTTTGACGCAAAAACAAAAGAACTTGCTAAGGAAAAAAAAGACTCAAAATATAAACGAAATTGGAAAAAATATCATCATAAATTTATATTCAAATCCGTTATTTCAGTTTATGCTATAATAATTCAAACCTCGATACCCAGTATAAAGCAAGCTAAAGATGTGCAGCCGTGTAAAGTGGAATTGGAAGGATTCCCTATAATGGGTTCCGGATTGGGCTTTTTAGAATATTTAACTTGTTCAACATTAAAATTTCGCGTTAAGAACGGAGAACCACCCTGGAATAGTTTAAAAAGAGTTAAAAAAAAAGACCAAATTAAACCCGAAACAACGAAATTCGCAAAGGAAATAAAATCATGGATTGAAAAATATTATATGAAAGATATAGAAATCACCACTTTAATAGAAACTAAAAATGGGTATTTAAAATTAGAAGAAAAAAAGAAATTATCGAAACCAAAGGAAATTGATAATCCGTGGTCTACATTTTTACCACCATTGGTAAGGATAACACCAAGAAAAATTGAAAAAATGGGGGATGGTTATGATAAAAGAATAATAGGTTCATATAAAAATGTTTCACAAGACTCAATAGTCCGTTTAAATAAGTTAAGAAGTAAAATACAAACATTATCGTTCGGCATTATAGAATCAATGCAAAATATTATGGATAAGCAACCATTAATTTTAAAAACAGAAGACGATGTTCCGTATACTGAAAATAATTGTTGTAATGATAATAATGTTTTAAATACTTATGAATATTTTATAACTATCGATGATACAATACAAAAATACAATGACCTGGTATCAAAATATAAAAAAGTTTTACAGGTCCATTTGGATTTCACGATAGCACCGTCTTTAATTTCTCAAATAGACACCAGAAAAGTTAAATCAATTAGATCCAATATATTTTCCGAATCAACAATTTATTTATCGTTTATTAAATATTGCTATTTTAATAGTGGAATTCCATTGAATGAATCTTTAAAACAATTATGTGATAAAAATAATAGCGAAATTAAAAAATATGATACAATAGAAGACAAAATAGATATTTTAAAGAGTGAAGGGCATAACTGGAACGATTCGGCATTAAAAGAGTTATTGTTATATATTAGTAGAAAAAATGTCGAAAACCAAAATTTAATAGAAGAAGATTCAAGTGTTATATTTGATAAAGCAAAAAACATATCATCTTCAAGACAAGTTTTTGAAAATTGGATTAATGCTTTAAAAACAACAAAAACAACTGTAGTTGGGTTAGAAACATTAACCCCCATTATGGAAAAATTATATGATACTTATGATGTTACTCAACAAGAAAGAGATACGGATAAGGGGGAAATTAATTTTGTGGATGAAGTTACCGAACGAATAAATCACAATAACAAAAATTTATCTAAAAATATTGTGGATAAATTAAAGAATATTAAAAAAACTAAACATACGATTAACTTTATTAAAACCCTTTCTGAATTTAATGAAAGAGGTGAAGGGATATTTATGTCTGTTGAAGATGAAACGAACTATTCTCTAACAGAAATTATTAAAAACATGATAAAAGATATGTTAATAACTTTTCCAAATATTATTAAAAATGAAAGTAATCGGTTTTCCATGAAAAAAATTGTTATGCCGCCGCATTGGGGATTTGGGTCCAAAAAATTCAGTTTAAATCATATAAATCAAATAAAAAAGGCAATTTCGCCATTGAATTTATTAGAAAAGTTTTCTTGTGACGAGGACTGCAAATTGATAATGAATAAAATAATAGAAAAAAGAAAAGATATTTTAGACTTTGTTAAATTATTTCCATTTTTAAGCAATCTTGGAAAAAACAAAACCATTTTCAACGGGGGAATTCATAGTTCTGTAATTTGTAATTTATTCTATTTAACTATTCTCTCATATTATGAAATTATTGAGGAAATTGTTGGTAATAAGTTTAATAAAGATGACCCAAATGAAGAATCAGAATATTATGGTGCTTTGGAAGATTACGAAATTATGATAACTAATATAATTAATACTTATTTGAATATTTTTATGAATACAAAAAATTTATTAAACCAAGACCCTGGAACTATAAAAAACAATGTTTTAAAAGAAAAGGAAATGGAAAAGGAAAATATCAAGGACCAATTTAATAGATTGGACGATGAGCATAGAAAAATAGAACGAGAACTCAAAAAACATAAATTGGGTGAGTGGAGTGTTGGTTTAAGCAAAGCTATATTTCAATACGACCCGGATATGTATGATAGAGAAATACAACAACAACAACAAATTAATGAAATGTTAAATAGAAATAATATAACTTTAAGTAGTGTCGAAGAAAATAATCAAAATAATATGTTTTCTGGTTTATCTGGAGCTGCTACTGATTTACTGATGCAACAACAAGCTGAACATGAAATACAAGATGAAATGTATGGAATGATGGACATTATGGGAGACGAAGAAGACATGGACAGTAGAGATGACCTTTATTAATATTAATAATATACTTAAAGAATTTTTGATTTATTATATCCACTATGAGTGAAAGAATGGAACAAAAAAACTGGTTTGGAGAAGAAAACAAATCCTTATTTGATGAGGTATTAGATAGCGAAAAGATTACACTTACTAAAGAAAATATACAGAAATCTCCTCCAAATTCGATTAACGTTATAAATAATGGATTTGCCTATGATGAATATTTCAAAATGGGCGGAACCGTATCAAAAATGACTATTAAATCGACAAAAAATTATAAAGATTTTCTAAAAAACAGATCTGCTGAAAAGCAAAAAGAATAATATTTAAACCATATAAATATAAATTAATATGGTTTATCATATGGATATTTCAAAAGC
>TARA_B110000003_G_scaffold250545_1_pt1 | contig 22117 bp, 8 predicted proteins | sample TARA_B110000003 | Tara Oceans TARA_B110000003 (sample SAMEA4396424) | marine metagenome | biome: Westerlies Biome; feature: [SRF] surface water layer (ENVO:00010504); material: water (ENVO:00002006), including particulate matter (ENVO:01000060) such as... | depth 5 m
CGCGCGGCGCCGACGTCGACGAACGCGGCGAGCGTCGTGGCGAAGGCGGAGGTGCAGGATTTAAAGCAGCAGTTGGCGACGCTTCGATCGAAGTTGGCGTTTAAAGAGGAAGAGATCACCGAGGCGCGCAGGCTGGAGGACGACGCGCGAGCGAAGTTGCGCGCGGCGAATGACGAGCGCACGAAACTCGCCGCGGAAGTTCGCGCCGAACGCCGGGCGAGGGCGTCGGCGGGACAAAAGCGACCGTCGCGAGACGAGAGCCAAGAGACGGCGGCGAACAAGCGACAGAGAACGGGCGGCGCAAGCGGTGGGGATGTGTTAGGAAGCGAAGCGCGAGTTGGTGAACGTACGACTGGAATGAGCGCTGGTGGCAGTCATCGACGCGCGCGCGAAGGTTTGAGCGTGGCGTCGCCGCCCGAAACGCTCGCGTTGGCGCTTCCGATGGCGCCGCCCGACGTCGCGGCGACGCTGTACCAACGCGGTGTCAGCGGGTATTACTCGAGCGATAACGTCTTCGCGCGGTTGATGAACGACGTTCCGCTCGATGTGAGTTCTTTTTTAGCGAAACCAAACGAATCATCGGTCGTGAGTGCGGAGTTGGTGAACCCCGTGCGCGCGGCGCTCATGAATTTGGCGACGAATCCGGATTCGACGGTGGCGCTCACGCGCGCGCTCGTCGAGTCCATCGTAGAAACATCGAATTCCATCACGTCTTCGGCGCACTACGCGCACGTGACGTCGATATTGCGAATTCTTTCCGCGCTCGCGATGATTGATGGGCGAAGCCTGAGCATCGTGCTCGGCGCGTGCGGGGCGCAGAGAAATCAAACCGTCGCGACGGTCACAGCGCACGGGGCGCCGCCAGCGTCTTTGGCGGGGATTCCCGGTTTAGGCGGAGCGGGCATGGGTACGCTCGTCGCGCATCCGCGCGCACACAGCGGTCGTATCTTCGTTCCGGCGTCCATGAGTTCGACGAATCACGCGTCCGCGCCGACGCCAAAACCGACGAAGACGACGAAGAGCAGGTTGTCGGGGAGCCAAGGGGGAGAGGCACCGGAGGTGGCGCCGTTTTTGGAGACATTGATACAGTTACTCACCGATGCGAAGTGTGATGGTCAGTGGCGCGTCGTCGACGCCGTGATCGTGGCGCTCATTCGATTCGCGAGCGGTGTGGGCGTGGAGAATGGCCGGGGCGCGTTTGGCGCCGTGGCGCAAAAGCACAGCGGCTTTGGATCGTGCCTGAAATCGATCGCCCCGAACAGCACACGGTTCTTGGCGCTCATGCTCATTCGAATGTTGGCGCCCACGCCCGAATTTCAGTCGTTCCTCTGTGAACCACTCGACGTCGAGCGAGGGATTGAAAAGCCGCCGACGCCCGAACGGCGCAAGCGAGCGACGTTGTTCGCCGCGATTCTGAGTTGCCTCCGAGCAGATTGCGTGGAGGAAAACGGCTTGATCTTCGTCATTAAGTCCTCATACGTGGCGCACGCCACGCCTGAGCAGAGCGGCACGCTTCAAGAGGCGGCGCTCCGCGTGTTAAGAACGCTCGCCTTCATCGGCTGGTCCGAGTACGGCGCCGCCGCCGTCGCCGTCAACGCCCTCGACGTCCTCGCCGCCGTCGCCGTCGAAGAGTACGTCTCCCCGCTCCCCGTGGCGCACTCCAAATCATCAACAGCCCTTCACCAAGCCACCAGGCTCGTCCACGCCCTGCTCGACGAGCACTACGACGCCCATCTTCCTCGCCTCTTGGGCGCTCGCAAGAGTCAGCGCGTCATCGCCCGTCTCGCCCACCTGAGTTCCGCCAGCGGCGGCGGTCGCGAATCTCGCATGGCCGATTGGCTCGGCCGCATTTTACTCAAGGTGCGCGAGTGACCGACCTTTTTAGCGCATCCGCAGTCGTCGCGACGGCGAGTCGCCCTCGCACCGGCGGCGCCGCGATTTAGCGATTTAAACCCGTCTCCAGCTGTCGTCGATCCTCTGTCCCCGCACACGCGCGCGCGAGCCGTCATGTCCGCGACCGACGCCGTGGACGAGCGCCAGCGAATCACGCGAAGCGCGCCCACCGCGCACCGCGTCGCCGTCGCCGTGATCGCCGCGCGCGTCGCGTTCGACCCGCTCGGATTCGGCGGTCGCCGCGCCGGCGTCTGGGAGGACGCCCTCGCGCGCGCGCCGACGCGCGTGGACGAAGACCCGGCGCGATGCGTGCGCGACGTGCGCGCGGCGCACGCGAAATGCGCGGTCGACGCGCTCGCGGGCGGAGGGACGCGCGAACGGAGCGCGACGGAGACGACGCGGGCGCTGCGAGCGGCGCTGGAAGACGCGACGGCGAGCGAGACGAACGAAGACGCGACGGAACGCGCGGCGCGCGATGCGATCGTGCGATGGGGATTGGAGAGGTTTTTGGACGAATTGATGGAGGTGTCGGAGAGTTTGGACGATTTGGAGGCGTTTTTTGAGGACGCGCGATGCGTGGCGGCGAACGCGCGCGCGGAGGATTACGAGGCGGAATACGGATTCGAGACGCGGGACGTCGAGGGGTGGACGCCGATCGGGATGTTTTTGAAGCGGTGTTATCTGGGGTTTAATTTATTGCCGTTTGAGGCGACGCTGACGTTGCTGGATGAGGTGCGGGCGTACGCGGAGGAGGTCGCGCGGGCAATCCAAGGCGACGAAAACGAGCCGCCGAGCGGGAGAACGTGCGCGGCGCCGGATGTGCTGACGACGCTCGTCACGCGCGCCGTCGAGGCGTACGATACGCACGCCGTAGATGCCGATCGAGTTTTACCGCCGGAAGCGCTCGAGGATCTGCGGGATTTGGCGCCCGAAGTGCCGACGCTGCACTACTTGCGTCACGCAGCGGCGTTGCGACGGAAAGATTACCCAGCGGCGGTGGAGCATTTACATCGACACTTTGACATCAGCGGCGAGCACAACGAGTTGAGAGCGGATTTAGGAGGCGATAGCGTTTTAGTGGGCGGGTTTGAAAGCGCCAACGCCGGGCGCGAGCGGTTGCAGACGGCGTTATTGGCGCTCGCGTCCACGCAGCTGGCGTTTTCGCACGCGGACGAGGCGACGTTTGCGATTTCCGAAGCCGTGCGCACGGCGCAGCAGAATGGTGACGAGGCGTCGTTGGCGCACGCTCTCGCGCTCACAACGGCATTGTTATCGCGAGCACCTTTGGACGCGTCGAGTCATCGAGCGTCGCACCAAGACGAGCAACTGCCGACGCTGCTCCGACGATTGACGGCGCAAGCGGCGGAGCTGGCGTCGCCGCATCTCATCGCCTACGCCTCGCTCGCACTCACAAAGTACGCGATCGACAACCCGTCTCGGGCACTTGGGTCACATTCGCACGCGCCCGGCGGTGGTGCCTTGTCTCGCGCGGCTCGAGGTGGCGTAGACATCGTGACGACGCCGGCGCTCGCGACGCGAAACCTCGTCGACATCGAGTTAACGCGACACTTCACTCAACTCGTCTCCGCCACGCCCGCATCCGCGGCGTCGTTAGCATTAGCGCGTGAGTCATCGGGTGACGGCGTGCTCGGCGCTGGGAACGATTTGTACCCACCGCCCAAAGGTTTCGCGTCGACGCCGACGTGTGGGTACACGCTGAGCGCCACGGCGACGGCGCTCAGGAGCTTGACGGGTACTGCGTCTACGCTCGCTGCGGAGGGTTGGAGCACGTATGGGTGCAAATATATCGGTCGACTGTACGCTGTTCGTCAGCTTTACCTCGATCGCGAAGCCTCGGCGGATGAAACCGCGACGAGTTGCGCGACGCTCATCGCTGCGGCGAGCGAGTGCGAAGGCGTTGAAGCCGCCGACGAAGTGTGTCGACACGTCGAAGAAATATTCGGCAAAGATGGATGCGAAAACAAGTTTTCTGCCCTGGCGTTTTTAAGGCTACACTACGACCGCGCCGTAGGCGTTGGTTCGTACGCGACCGCGAGACGCGCCGCTCAGCGCATGCTCGCCGTCATCGACGCGAAGTCGGGAGCAGACAACGCGGCGTACTTTGAAGCGAGGCGGATGAACGCAAACCTGGACAGGCTGATGAAGAACTTCGATGATGCCCAAAAAGAGTTGAACGCACTCATCGCTGACGCCGAGAAAGTGAAGGACGAGCACGCGGCGATGTGGGCCAAAATCTCACTCGCCGAGACGCATCTGAGCGCCGGCGCGCCAACGTTGGCGTTGATGCGCGCTCTACCGCTCGAGCTCGAAGCGTCCGAAAGTGGTGTCGAGCCGATTCAAACGCGTGCCTTGTGCATAATGTGCGAGTCTTGGCTCGAGCTCGGAAACTCGCACGCGCAACTCGCGCGCGACGCGTTGGACGCGCGCGCGCTTGAGCTCCTATCGAGCGACGATTTGCGCTTGCAAGCCAGAGCGTACGTCGCGTGCGCGCGCGCGCTCATCGCCACGACCGTCGATTCTGGTCATGCATCGATCGCATCTCGCGTCATCGATGCCCTCGAGCGCGCTGCGGAGCGTTACGCCAAGCTCGGCGCCCATCGCGACGCGGCGATGACGTACGCTCGTCTCGCCAAGGCGCGCGCGCGATTCGACATGGATACCGTCGCTGCCGCCGCCAAGTGCCGCGAACACGCGAACGCCTCGTTATATTTCGCTACGTAGCACCGTCTTCCACCCTGCGCTCGCTCACGATTGTAACATAACGAAATGATTTGTACGCTCGTCTTCGTCTTCGCGCTTCAACCCGACGCCTTACCAACCGTCGTCCCCCATCGTGCGACGCGCGTCCCCGACACGCCTCGCGCGCGCGCCGACGGGCCGCGATGGGGGACGCCATCGTAGCGGCGACGCAGTTGAATGACGTTCGCGTCATCATCGCGTTGTTCATCGTCGGTGCGACGTCGATCGCGCTGACGCTTCACTGGGTGCTTCGAACGGTGTTGCCCTGGTTTATAGGACTCGCGGTGCGTCATTGCGCGGCTTCGACGCCTCGAAACGGTCGCGCGATTTCCTTTACGTCGATGCGACGCGCGAAAGGACGGACGGCGCACGATGGCGGCGGAAGATCGATGAATGATTACTCGACGTGGGACAGTCGACTGACGACGCGAATGGCGACGACAGGCGAGCTTCGTCAATCGAAGCGGGTTGCGATTGAGTATCGATAGTTTCGGGATCACGAGCGTGCGTGGAGTGAGCGTGAGCTTTAACAAGCCCGGCACGGCGCTGCGTAGGGTGCAGATTGCGGAGATTGCGTACGTGGGGAACGCGTCGACCATCGTGACGTGGTTGTTGAATTTCGCGTTGCGCAAGGCGAGCGGGAAGCATTTACGGGATGATTTGCCGCGCGTGGGTGAAAAGAATGGTAAAACCAGAAGTAAAAGTGATGATGGGTTCGCGGAGATGACGCCTCGTGGTAACGATAGTCCGTCATCGGATGGAACGCCGGCGAGCGGACGAAGACGGTTCATACGCTTTGGCGTCGGATCGCTCAAGGCGGCGTTCGTGGTGTCGGGCGTAGAAATTACGACGCGGAGTAAAGCCGACATAAATACGGAGGATGGGTTGCAAAAGCAGTCGTCTGATTTAGGTCGCGCAAAAATGACGAACACTAAAAAGAAGGCGATGACGCGCGGCAAGTGGAGATTGATGAAGGGCATCGCGTCCTTTGTCGACATCACGGTCGTATCGCTGACGGTGCGCGAAGAAGATGATGATGACGTCGACATGTTGTTTTGTGATAAACTCACGTTTGAAGCGTCTGGCACGGCCGGAGCTTCGCTGAAATTCCTCATCACGGCACGTATGCTGCGAGGCAAGGATGGTTGGAGCATGACAGACACCAACGTGAACCTCGTCGCGGAGTTTGATTCCGAGACGAAAACTATCGTACCTGTGCACGCGGGATTGAGTGGTTCGACCTTGTCTCTCGTGAAGCGTGTTGGCGAGCGAGCGAAGAAGATCGAGACGAAAACAGATTTGGCGCCGATTACCGTCAAACAACAGCAAGGTCCGCACAAGGCTGTGAGGGGTCTACTCAAAGTGCCGAGGAAATGCAAGATAGAATTTAAACGCGTCGTGATGGAGAATAAGAACCAGGAAGCACCGTTGACTGGCGTGATGACGCATATGCAATTCTCGGTCGAGAGAGTGAGCGCGTCCAAAAAGGGATTTCGTCTCTTTCGAAAGCAACAGCAAGTCGTCTCGCCGTTTGCCTCCACGGCGTTCGAGGCGGACGCGTGGGCAGAGGTGAATATGTCCGTGGCGGATGCAAAATTAGTGCATGGAAAGCATCAGACATTAGCTCTCATCAACGCGCCGAGTGCCTCGGTATTCTTGTCGCTTTCAGAGAAAGCACTCGGCGACGGCGGCAAATTGCCCGCCACCGCAACGTTTACGGTGGATTCGTGCGATTTTAGGCACCATGCCGATGCGGCAGATTTAGTCGCTGCGTTAAAGGCGCAGAAAACGAAATCAAGAAACGGCTCCACTAAGTCGACGAACACAAAAAAGAACTCGGCGCCGTGGGACGTCGTCGATGCGCAGATGATGTGCAAAACGTCGCTATGCGCGAGAATGTACGACGAGCACGGGGCAACATCGTGTCAGTTTCTCACCGAGCAGATTCGTGGTCGATATGGAAATTTAGTCGATGAAGGGACGTGTATGCTAGTTAGTTCGAGCGCGTCAGACAAGCGCGGCGTGTGCACGATGTCACGCGTACAAGTGACGGTTCCCGGTTACCACCCCGTCGTGCAGATTGAAGCCATCAGCGTTGCGCGATCCGAAGCTGCCGGAAACGCGGTTGAGTTGTCGGAAACTACCATCGATTTGAACATGAACGAAGCAGGTGAACTCGCAAAGAAGATTGATGCCGTCGCGAAGCGCGCCAAGGCAACCATGGCGAGCGCAAAAGGCGATTCGTCTGACAAGGCGACGTCTTCAAATAAGGTGAAGAAATCTACACGCGTCATCTTGGTCGACACAGCGATGCGCGCTCGATGCACGATGACGCCTTACTCGACGTTCGGTGAGATACCGCAAAACTCGCGCGGCGATGAGCCTGTAGAGTGCGCGCTCGACATAAGTTGTCCGCTCGCAGAGATGTCGCAGCCGGAGGCAAACTTAACGAGAATGGCGGCGGGTGGTTTCACAGTCTCTATGTACGACACCATTCAAAGACCCGCCAAAGCCGAAGAGGCGAAGAAAGATTCGCGGTGGGTCGGACGAGTCAATTACGAAGAAGTCGCGGTAGAGAACAACCGCGTGATGCTAGTCGGAAGTCTCGATGTTGAGTACAAACAAGGCGCCAACAAGCGCGCGGCAGTATCCGTGGAAGGCGTCGAATTTGATTGGGAACCGGATGCGCATTTTCTCGCACTAGAAATTTCAAACCTGGCAAAGGCTGCAAAGCCAGCAAAGATGTCGACTGACGGTACGCAAAACGCCTCGAAGGATCAAACAAAATTGGATCTTTCGTTTGACGTGCGCAAAGTCAGCGGCTCGTTCTTTGTCACGCCGGGCGCGTGCGCGCAAGTATCATTTGGACTTATGGACGCGCGCCCACTCGAAAAAACGTGCTGCGTGAGAGATGTGACTTTTGGTATGAACGGATACACGATAACGGAGTTAGAATTGATCTCCGTAACTCAAGACGAGTGCGAACGCACGTTGCCTCATGTCGCAGCGATCACACACGAAGACGCCGAAGACATCGCCAGGCGCCGCAAGTTTCAAATTGTGGTTGAGAAGGCAAAGCTCATGCTTCCCGCAAACTTAGACCTCGGCGACGCCATGGTAGCCATGATTATAGGCGAAGCGGTATTCTCCGACGTCGTGAAAACGACTGGGAAGCGCGCAAAGAAGGAGCGAATTTCGTTGGCTGCCAATTTACCCGCCTGCGCCGAATCGTCTCCGTCAAAACCGGCGACTGAAATCAATGTCAAGGTCAGCAGTATCGAAATTGAAGTCGAAGACTCGAATGATTTGGAGCGTTTTATGCGTGCAAAGCAAGCTGCATTGGGATCTTGCATCGCGGCCGCGGAGTTTACGTCTTCCACTGAAGAGGCGATGCGAAGCATCACCACGACGTATCTCCAGCATAAGGAATTCTTAGCAAACGGCGGTGGCTCCGCGTTGCACATGGATATAGGCAGCGTCACCTCTACGGCAGTGTGGGGAGGTGGTAAAGGCGATGGTGATGAGCTCACAGCGAAAGCAGGCGCGCACGTACGTCGTGTGGATGCTCCGTATAGCGATTCTGTGTCTTTGCAGATGCAAAACGTTTTGACGATGCACACAAGCGTAACCGAAATGCGCGTCTGCGTGGCGGATTTGACCGCACGTCCTATTTTCATGTGTAGTGAAGCCACGATCGCAGGGACATTTGTGCAGGCTAGACAATACGCCCCGCGCATATTGACGGGACAAGTTGCCCTCCCTGTCGGACGAAGACGATGGGCGAAGACAAACGGACCCGACACGCCTTCGCGACCGACGGCGATGTGGTACACAGATGCGACTTTTGACATCAAAGAAGCTGATATATTTGTGGCGACGTGCATTGAGCCGTATTTGTTCAATGTGTCGCGAGAGCTCACGACGAGACTCGTCCTTCCACGCCTGCACAAGCACATTCCAGGAGGCGGAGGTGGACGTCCGCCGACGAAGGAATACGATCGAAACAATCCCAGACCGCCGAGCATGCCCTGGTGGGATATTTTGAGAAGTCAGTGGCGCGGATTAATGCGTATAACGATGATTCAGTCCGGTGCGAAGGTGGATAGTCAAGGACAGATTGAGCATCTCGGCGCGCACGGGGGAGACTCGTTTGCGAGCGAGCTAGAGATTTTCGCCGACATGTGGGAGTTCGACATGAAGCCGCGCAACGTGGTCATTCGTAGCGCGAACTTCACGATATCAAGAATTCAAGATGATGAAGAGTGTACCGAAGCTTCGACGCCACGCGCGGATGAACCATCGCCGAAGCATAAGTTGGTCATCTTCCCGGTCATGTGCGTCAAGGCAGATTACGAATTCAAAGCCCTCCTCGATGGCGGCGATGGTCATCGTACGCACTACAGACACGACTCAACGACTGGAAAGGAGCTTTACTCCAGAGATTTGACGCGCTCAAGTGCTTGTTTTGTGAATCTCGATGTCGATCTGGCGTCCATGGAAGAGTTCGTCACGAAAATGGTCAACGCCGCGACCATGGATCGCTTCGTCGAATACGTGAGAAATCTTACCACTGACGTGCCATCGTTCGAACACCAGGGCCACTATTCGAATCCGACCATAGCGCTGACACCAGATGACGTTGAGTTCATGAAACAATGGGAACATGGGATGAAGAAGCCAATGGTCGCGCTGCGGTCGATCTGGAACTTGCGACCGTGGGGCGCCCCGCGACGGGTAAAACACCCAGAATCGATAAGTTTGGTTGACTTGTTCGCAAGCATCGACACTGTCATCACCTCGAGCGTCATTCATGTGGTGAACGCTTCGAGCGACGAGACAGCTAATGCGTACGGGGCGTGTTTCTGTCTCAAATCGGTGCATTGCGTCGCGAAAAAAGCGCCTCGGACCAAGGTGGAATTCACCCTGCGAGCAGATTCGTCGCAATTCCACGTGCCTGAGCGTGACGGCAGTCTCGAACGTAAGGGATCGAGTCCACGTCGCCTCGCTAATCTTCGCGCTGGATCTATTACCAACAGACTGAACTTTGCAGAGCTCGACGACGTCGTCAAAGAGATGTTGCAAGGAAGCGCCAAGAGCCCGTCACAGGCAGATGATGGATCGGCTTCGCGCCCGACGTCCACGGATCCAACGTTGGTATTAGACACGAAAAGACTCGAGATTACTCAGCGCAATGAAGATTCAGTGGCCAGCCAGGGCATTCAGATCGAAGTTGACGCTCCTCGGATCTTAATTGAAGCCGAACAGCGGAACGCTATCCTCGGCTGGATCAACGCCATTTGGACGGCGGCGCAGACGGAAAGACGCGAGCCGACTTGGACCGAGCTCAATCGCATCCTAAAGTCAGCGGATAAACTGTCGGGAGTGAGTCGACGTCGCCGTGAATTAGACGATATCATGGGCGATGGACCAAGTTTGCACGCGCTAAGTGCGGAAGAGACGCTCGAAAAGAATTACGAATCACCGAAACGTGCGACGGAAGCTGTTGTGCTCTTCGTCATTCAAATCACCGCTCCGCAAATCAATTTTAAGGGCAAAGATGCCGCTGGTCGAATGTTACTCGCAGCCGAAGGCGGACTTGTGGTTGGTAGACGAATGGACGACGGCGCGACGGGTCGTCGTCTCGTCACGGTATCTTTACAACAAGTTCAAGCGTACGTGGCGCCGACGAACGTCGACTTAAACGCCGGTGTGCAGTGGTTGCGGGAAAATCATTCTTCGGTGGATGGCATACATACTTCTTTGGTTCGTGACGACGTATTCGAAAGTGGCGACGGTCGCAAAGAATCAGGTTCGCTCTTGCGACGCATTTTCGCTCCAGGTTCGATGGTTTTTGAGCACGCAAACGCCGTCACAGCGACGCAAAGTCGCATAACCGACGCCGAGTTGTACGCGTACAACGAGCCGACGGAGGCTGATGTTCAGGCTTTCGGTAAGCGCACGGCGAGCGAGACCAAAGGGGAAGCGGTGAGCCAATTTTCAATGCGTTCTCCCGAAATCGTCGCGGAAATGAATTCGAGCCAGTACGTTGTTTTGATCGACGTCATGGCGAGCCTATTCTTGACACCAGCGGCTTTGGAGCGTCCTCGACCGAGCTTTCAGGCTTCAAAGGTTTTGATGAGTCGTGATCGAACGTTGAGTGACACGGTTGCGCTTGAATCTTCAGCTATCGTCGCGAAACCGATGATGAAGTTGATGGCCGCTCGCTGGGCGGTGGAGAGTATGGAGAAGAATTATCGCCGCGCGGTCGCTCTGGCGCCGAGCGAAAAGCAGAAAGTCCTTCGTGAAATCGATGTCCTTTGGTCCGCTGCGCAGAAGGCTGAGTTGCGCGTCCTCGCTGCGGTGCATCAAGCCGAAGAGAACGATAGGCTCTATCGGCGGCACTCCGCGATTCGATTAAGTCTCGAAATCGAACACGCGGCTTGGACTTTGTGGCAGGGTGGGAGTCCTTTCATCTCCGCTCAGCTCTCGCGACTGTCGCTTTCGCGCGAACGCCAGGTTGACTCTTCTGGGATGCTGCGATTTAAGCTGCACGGTTTAAGTATGGTGTCGCTCGATGAAGGCTGCGTCGATCAGATGTTTTCTCGCTGGATTCCACCGGGAAGCGTGCACGAATCACGCGCGCGTAACGACGCGCCGTTGATTGACTTTTTCTCCATCCGCGCGGGATCGGCGCCGGAGAAACCGGTATACGACCATTTGGAGCTGAGTGTGCAACCGTTCGAGGTGGACATCAAGCACTCGCAGTACAAAATGATTTACCAATATCTCTTTCCAATGACGAAGTCCAGCGATCACGACGCGTTTGAGAATGTTTACAGGCGTCCGGCGCTCGCCAAGAATGCGGAGATGTCGCCGCGCGAGAGCTTGATTCGGGCGCAATCTATAAACGCAAAGGGTGTGCATCTGACGCCGCTTGAATTGCCGTCGGAGATGTCGGCGTCAAAGCATCGGCGACGATGGCGTTGGAACGAAGAAAAAGATGAAGTTCTCGAAGAGTTTGAAGACGTGCATGCGAAAAAGGGCGAAAAGGGTATTGATCACAAAACCGTACTTTTGCGCTATTTCAGAATTCATCCTCTGCACATGAAGATGACGTACGAAGGCAAATCACGCGCGTTCAGAGACTTGCAACTCGGCGTCGACGCCTTTGCGTACGAAAACTTTTCCGGTCGCTGGCGTGACTTGACGTCAGAGCTTAAAAACCACATCGTATGGAGCGTGTTGAAATCGCTCGTCGGCTTTCGAGGAAAGTTTGTCGAGAGCAAGATCGATGACACGCAGTCCATCTTCATGCGCGTCGCGGAGCGGTTGAAGAAAACTGCCAACTTGCTCCCGAAGCCCAAACCAGAAACTTCCAGCGGCGCCGAGCACGATTCCGAGTCGGAGACGGCCGTCGACGACCGAATTAAGTCGCAGACGTCCCAGGCCGAACTCTTTCGCACCGGATGGAACGACGTCGACGTCGACATCGAAGTACCGCGCGGCGATGGTCGAAAAGCGCCGTCGCGACGCTTCTCGAGGAAGAAGAAGAAACCTCGCCGCATCCGCCCAATCAAAAACACCAAGAAATTCCTCGCCACGGTCGGCATTGGCTCCTACACGCCGAGCGGTGCCGAGGGAACGCCTTCTTTGCGCAGCCGCACCGAAGTCATCGACGCGTGGTCCACCCCAAACTTGTAACGTTGTAATACTACTCGCGGCGTCAAACTGCAGAAAGGGGAACGAGCACGAAAAAGAGACGATTTGTCTCTCCGAGTGCGCAATCGCTCGCCCGGCGTCACTTCGCGCCTCGCGCGCGCGGCGAACGCGCATCCCGAGACGAAGCACACGATGCCCACGTCACCGCTCGCCGATCGCGCGCCGCTGAGCGACGCCGACGCGAACGCGAACGCGAACGATGATGGATTCATGAGCCACGCGCCGCGCGCCATCAAATTACGAAACGTCGCGACGCACCACCCGCTGCGTAAACTCGGCCCGAGCACGGGCGTCGAGGCGATCTTGGGCGGTGATGAAAACGCGCCGTTCGCGCAGAACGCGCAGAGGAAGTGGAACGAGAACCGGGCGAGACAGCACGCGGGGGCGAATCTGTTCGGCGCGGCGTCGCCGGCGAAGCGAGACGCGCGAGAGGAAAGAATCAAAGATGCGAATGGGAAACTCGCGGACGTCGGCGCGAGGTACGACATCGTGAGCGCGAAGACGTTAACGCTGCAAGAGTTGAGACAGGCGTGCCGGGCGCGAGGGGTGAATCCTGGGGGAAGTAAGGATGCGCTGTGCGAACGGTTGGAGGACGCGATAAAGGCGGGCGCGCCGCCGCTGACGTTAGATTCGAGACCGACGACGCAACGAAGTGCGATTGGAGCGGGTGCGCGATTTACGAGTAAGGCGTGCGAAGTGCGGGCGCCGTCGATGGCGCAGCGCGAACTGCGCGAGTCGCAAAAGATTTGGCGAAGCCAGCAAAACGGACACGACATCTTCGGGACGTCCTTCGGCGACGCGGAGACAAAGAAGCGGAAAGTCGTCGAGGGACCGAAGACGACGTTTTCATTCGAAGCCATCACGCAGTCGTACGTCGACGAGGGCGCTGTCGCGACGAAGGAGGCCGACGTCGCGCCCAAGCGTGCGAAGCGCGAAGCGCCGGCTTCCACGAATCCCATCACCGACGCCTTCGTTGAAGCGCCCAAGGCGGAGGTCGAGACGATGGCGGACCATCGCAAATCGGCGTGGTCGAATTTCCAAGGCGCGGGTTTGTTCTCCGAACACTGGACGACCGCGGAAGACGAAGCAGCGGCCGACGAGGCGCTCGTGAAATCATCCACCACCGAAACCGGCGCGTGGAAGACGCTCGAAGAAGAGCAAGACGAGCAGGACGAAGACGAGGCCGAGGCCATCGCCGAGCGCGAGGCCGACGAAGCCGTCGCGGCGGCAGAGCGCGAGTTAGCCGAAGAGCTCGCTCGCGAAGAGCAATCCGACTAGCGGCGGCCGAGCGCAAGTGAGCTTAAGAGCTCGCGAGCCTAAGAGCTCGCTCGCGAAGAGCCATCCGACGCGTCGGCGCCGAACGCTCGCGACTTCGTCTCGCCGCACGCGCGCGCGAGCCGACACACGCCGAAACGCCCTTCGTCGCGCGTTCTTTTTCATGTAATCTCATCGTCACCGACTCACGCGTCTCGCGCCCTCCCGTCGCGATCCGTCATCCGCGCCGTCTCTCGCGCCGCGCCTCCGCCCGGCGCCTCGGCGCGGTGCTTTTTGAGATCCATCGTCATCCGCACATCGACGCCCGCGCCCCCCACGCGCGCGAGCGCGCGATGAAGATCAAGTGCGGTCAGTGCGGAGAGGTGTTCGCGGACATCGCGCGCGCGAAATCGCACGGCGCGACGACCGGACACGACAGTTTCGAAGCCGCGAACGATGACGATGCGACCGCGACCGCGACGGCACACGCGACGAACGCGACGCCCGTCGACGGTGACGCCGCGCCGGACGCGGTGAAAGAAGACGCGACGACGCGCGATGAGGCGTCGACGCTGAAAGAACCGAGCGTGCGCGAGGATTTATTGCAAGAATTGACGGAATTGATGGGATTCGGGAGAAACAAAGCCGTGCGCGCGTTGTACTACTCGAAGGCGGATTCCGCGGAACGGGCGATCGATTGGATAGAGCGACACGAAGACGATGCGGACGTGAACGAACCGTTGTTGGTGGAAGATGAAGGCTTGAAGGCGCGAGAGGTGAAGACGGTGAGTAAGATGACGCCGGAGGAAGCCAAGGCAAAGGCGGACGAGTTGCGTAGAAACGCGGCCGCTAAAAAGGCGGAGCGGTTGTTGGAGGAGAAGGAGATGGAACGACTGCGAGAGCAAGAACGGATCCGGAGCGGGAAAGAATTGTTGGAGGCGAAGAAGTTGGAAGATGAGCTCAGTTTGAAGCGAAATGCCGAGCAGAGGGCGGCGGAGAAGGCGGAGATGGATCGAGCGCGCGCCGCGATTCGCGTGAAAATCGACGAAGACAGACGAGAGCGTCGACGAAAGCTCGGATTGCCGGAGGAGTTATCGCCCGAGGAGATGGAGGAGGAGCGTCAACGCGAGGAGGCGCGTGCGCAGGCGGCGCAAGAGGAGATAGCTCGCAAGGCTGCGGCGGGGATGTACGTCAAACCGGTTTCGAAATTGGAAAATTTACGCAAGCACTTGGTGGACATTAAAAAGGCGTTCGCCGAAGACGCCGACGCCGTGACGACGTGCTTTAAGACGCTGTTGACGTACCTCGGCAACATCGCCCGCGATCCGAGCGAAGAAAAGTATCGCTCTATCAAGCTCTCCAACGCCGCGTTTCAAAAGCGCGTCGCCGCCGTGGGGGGCGAAATCTATCTCTTGGAATTTGGTTTCGTCGAAACCGTCGACGACGCCGGAGAAAAGCGTCTCGTGTTACCGCGCGACGGCGCCGACCCGGTGTTATTGCGCACCGCGGGCGAGGAGCTTCACGGCGCGATTGAGAATCCATTCTTTGGCGCGCTTTAGCCACGATATTCCGTATCTCTTGAAATGAAACACCGACCACATTCGTTCCTTCGTCGGCGTTCGGTTCGCCGCGCTCTCCGGCGCCTCATTCTCCAGCGCGCGACGACGACCGCGACCGCGCCGCCGCGCGTCGCCGCGTCGATCGATGGCGCGGAAGAAGACAAAGAAGCGTCCGGTCATCGCGCGCGACGACGTCGAGTCGCGCGCGACGCTCAAAAGCGACGATGAAACGGAAGATTACGACGACGCGGATTCGTCGCCCGCGCGCGTTCCGAACGGCGTGGACGCCTCGCGCGTCGCGTTCGGCGCGCGGGCGTCGCCGTCGCGCGTCCGAGGCGAAGACGAAGGACCGGTGAAGCTGTGCGTCACGGTGCGGCCGCAGGTCGTCGTCGACGACGACGAAGCGTCGATGCGGATAGATATTTTAGAAGAGGTCGTGGAGGATTTGAAGCTCGAGCTCGACGGGTACCGAGCGGCGGCGCGGGAGTTGGCGATCGAGATCGAGGCGAAGGATAGAGCGCTCGAGGCGAGCGCGAGGGACACGCGACACGAAAAGACGGAGGGACGCGCGCTGGCCGTGCGCGAGGCCACGGCGAGATTGACGGATAGATTGGAAAAGGCGGAGAAAGCGGTCGAGCGCGAACGCGGGGATGGCGATCGAGGACGCAAAGCTTTGGAGACGCTGAAGAAAATGGAAGCCGAACTCGAGCGGCGGATGTGCGACCAAGACGAGGCGTTCGAGCTCAAGTGGGCGCAGCGCGTGGCGGAGGCTAACGCCGATCGAGACGCGTTTCGTGGTAAACTCGCCAAGCTGGAGGGCGAGATGGAGACGGTTAAAATCTCGGAAGAACGCGCTCGGAGCGAATTGGTTTCGGCGAAACGTCAAATCGACGAGTTACAGCTCCGTCTAGCCCGAGCGCTTTCCGCGCCCGCACCGCGCGGAAACGAGCGCACGGACGATCCACGCGACGTCGTCGACGACGACGCGTCGAAACCTCGTCGTGGTTTCTTTTCCTTCATCACGGGCGTGCCCGAGGCGCCGAAATCGGACCGTCCCGTCGTCGACGCCTAGCCCGCGCCGTCTCGACGTTCAACCCATCGCAACGCATCACAGACACCGACGACCGACGCGTATTAATCCATGCATCCGCCCACGCGTCTCGCGCCCGATCGCTCGCGCGCGCGGCGCCCCGCGTCCCGGTCTTCGTCTCTCGCGCGTCGCGTCGATTTAAATCAGTTCGGACAGCCGCGCGCGCGGGCCATCGCACTTGACCGTCATTCCTCGACGCGCCTCGCGCGCCGTCGCGCGCGCCGATGACCGAGACCGCGCTCGTCATCGCGCGGACGCCCGCGGATAAGTACCGCGTGCGAGCGTGCGCGCAATGCGACAGAAAAGGCGACGCACTCGCGATTCATTGGCGACGCGGGCACGACCCATCGTCCGCGCTGTTCGGGAAGGATCTGTGCGATAAGTGCGGTAAAGCCGAGAGCCGACGGTTGGTGAAGGAGCGAGGCGCGGTCCCGCGCGTGGTGTTTCGAGGAACGACGGACGGCGCGACGAGGGCGCCGAGGGCGTCGGGGAAGACGTCGGGGACGAGACGACGAAGGGCGCCGGCGGTTGGCGGAGAGAAGACGCCGCCGGCGAAGGCGAGATCGCGACCGGAGACGAAGCTCGGCGCTAAGAAAGCGGTGAGAAAGGCGAAGACGTCGCACGCTGGGTTGGGGTCGATCGCGGTGGTGCGTGAAAAGCTGAGACAATTGGCGACGGAGGAACCGTATTACGCGTGCGAATCCTGGCGGCGAACGCCGTACGACATCACTCCGTACGATGTGCTGCCGGATGGTGCGTACGTCGCGGGCGTCGGTGTCGAAGATGAGGACGCGAAAGTGTTGTTTGATCGGTTGAACACGTCGGTGAGGGATGGATGGACGGATTACGTGCCCGTGAGCGTGAGCGACGGGACCGCGGCGGCGGCGACGGGACAGCAACCGTCGATGAAGGCGCACAGTGGACTGGAATTAGATTTGTCCACGGAGAAGTTGCGCACGCCGTTGCGTTTGGGGGTGGATGTGGAGGAAAGATCGCTGTGGGGGATGGATTGTTTCACGCGCGAAGCGATTTTGGCCAGCATATCTGGGGTGACGTGGTACGCGGGCGACGAGAATCGGCCCAGGCGAGTGGAGTATTTGCAACAGCGATTTCTACCGAAGTTGCACACGCTCGGCGCTGATGGCTGGGATGCGTCGCGTGTGGCGCAGTGCGTGCTCGATGATGCGATAAAGAATGGTGAGAAACACACGGCGATGGCTTCGCGCGCGTTGCTGAGAGTTATTGCGGAGTGCGACGACGACTACGCCCGGGCGCCGGCGCCGAAAAAGAAGAAGGCAAACTCTACGACGACTACGGGAGAAGTCAAGGCGGAGGATCATACAGAAGAAATCGTCGAATCCCATGATCCGCGCGCTAGGCGCGAGAGATTTCGAATCCATCCCAAAGGTACGGGTGTGGTATGCATAAATCCCAACGGCTTGAAGGCGGGTACGTTCGTGAATCACTACATCGGTGAAATTTATTCGCCGTGGAAGTGGTACGAACGGCAAGACGCCATAAAAAAGTGTTACCCCGGCATGGAGCTTCCCTCGTTCTTCAACATCACGCTGGAGCGTCCGCCGCACGATGATCGTGGGCGGCACGTCAGCTTCGTCGAAGCGATGCACAAAGGCTGCTTTGCGTCGCGGCTTTCGCACTCGTGCGAACCGAATTGTCAAACGGTGACGTTCGCAAAGGGTGGCAAGCTTACCCTCGGTATGTTCACCACGCAAGACATCGCGTACGGCGAAGAGATGACGTGGGACTATAGTTGCATCACCGAAAGCGCCGAGGAATACCGTACTGGATTTTGTCTGTGCTCGTCTCCAACGTGCCGAGGTTCGTTCCTCACGTATTCGGGCTCGGGCGCGTTCACGGCGGTGGTGAACAAAAAGCACGCATTTTTACATCGCAACGCCATACTTTTCAAGGCGAGCACGTCTGCGTTGACGAATGTTGATCGTAAGATGCTACATGACAGCGGTATCCGCGAATGTGCGCTCGAACATTGTCCGGACTGGGTCGTCAAGTGGGCGGCGTTGACTCTCGAGTACATCAAGCTAGAGGAGAACGAACTCCCGAACGAGTTGATGAGCTTGCCCGCGACGCGTTTCGGTCGGTACAACGAACTCGGGGCAAAAAGCGAAGCAACTGGGGTGGCGGCAACGAGGATCACGAACCTTATCGTTACGCTCGATAAAATCCGGTACGTGTTGACGCGATCCGGACAGGAACGAGCTCCATTCTTTCGGGTTTTGACAGAGAGCGAAGTGATCGAGCACCTTTGGAGCGGTGACGAGTCCATATTACGACGAATCTTGCGCTCAATATTAGCCGGCGCAGGGGCGAAGAAAGGGTCAAATTCTGTTAGCAAGAGTCGATTAGTCATGGCGAAGATGCCAAAAACCGGCGACGCTCGCGTCGACGCGGCGATGAAAGCGATTCAGGAACGCATCGACATTGATGAACGACCGAAGACCGCTAGTGGTGCGTGTGAGTCAATGCTCGAGATTTGTACGATTTTAAGGCGAATCGACGCGACTTTTTACGCGCAAGTGTCAGATTTGTTGTGGTTTTACGCCAACACTCGCAACTGGTTCACACACGCCAAGCTCGATAACGTCATTTCGCCCGCGGTGAACATCGATGATGTGGCGAGCGTGATACCGACGACGCAGCGAAAGCACATCCCTAACGCATTCCGTGGTAACAGGGAGGCGATGCTGCAAAAACGGTACGGTGCTCTTTACGTATGGGGGCAGTTGGTGACGTGGTACAAGCAAACCATTTACAGTCCCGATTCTTCGCTCAGCGCCGATCGTCGCGGGACTTTGTCGTTGCCAGATCCCGAGAGTTGTTGCAGCGCCGCGCCGTCGGCGTACGTGAACAAAGAGCGAAAGGAACTGTTCAAGGCTCTCCGCAAGAACAAGCATCAGTCTTGGCCGACGGCGACGTCGTGGAGTTTCAAAAATCCAGCCAAGGTGTACGGCTCACCGATGTTCGACGACGCGTTGCGAGAGATGTACCCGAAAGAGTACGCCTCGACCACGTCCTTCACCACTTTACTCGACAAGCACGAACGTCAGTCTATGTAGGTGACATGCGCCGCGCGTAACCTTTGCTTAGTTTGTATCGACTTCACGCGCGTCGATTCCCCGCGTCTCGCCCCGTCGCACTCGCCGTCGAGACGCGCGCCGCACACTCCCGCGCGCGACGACGCGCGAGATGTCGTTTCATCCCAAGCCCGACGTCCCGGACGCGCTGGAGAGAGTCTCGCGATGCGATATCCTGATCGCCCCCGCGCCTGGGACGTGCGGGAACGTGGGTCAGCTCGCGTGCGATGTCTTGGCGCTCAACCTGAATCTTTCGCGCGTCGGCGTCCTCGACTTCGAACACTTGATCCCGGTGTGTGGCCGCGATGCGCTGTACGATGACGTCGGGGATGGTGACGTCGCGGGCGCTTTGGCGTGCGCGTGCGAGGTGTACGTCGGAGAAGTGGACTTCGCGGCGGACGCGAAGGCGCGGGAAACGCGAACCGTCGTCGTCGCGCAGATCCGCAGCGACGCCAACATCGGTGCGCGACGATTATTTTGCGAAGAGTACGTCAACTTTTTGACGACATTTGCTCATCCCGAGCGCGTGGTGCTGCTGTCGAGCTTACCGTCGACGTACGGCGCGAGCGCGGCGCAAATCGGCGGGACGAAGTGGCGGCGGTTCGGCGGCGACGATGACTTCAAGTCCATGTGCGCCGCGAACGAATTGATCGAGCTCGAAAAAAATGTGTATCCACCTTCCGAAGAGATCGCGGAGTCCGTGGACCCGCACTGGGCGCTCGTGGATACGATAGGAACGAACACGCGCGTGGGGTGCGTCGTGGCGGTGTGCAGCGAGGGCGACAACAGCGTCGACGGCGCGGGGATGGCGCTTGCGGCGGCGCGCGCGTGTGGGATAGATGTAGGTACAGAACCGAAGGCGCCGATTCCTGGAGCGACGTACATCGGGCCGTGGCGCGTGCCGCGATCTTGGGAAGGCGCGTTCGGGTTGCGAGAAGTTAGCCGCGACATGTTCTCGTAGACGGATGTCATTTTCAATGTGCTGTTGTTACACGGAACGCATCCTAATCGTTACCGACGCGCAAGCTTTGCACGAGTTTCACGTACCCTGGCTCGTCCGGGGTGATAAAACCGTGCCGCACGCAAAAATCGATGATCACGAGGCAGCAGTTTGGCTTGAAGTCCTCCGTTGTCGCCATGATGTCGATCACTTTGGAAATTTCGTATCGCTCGAAACTTTCCACCTCGCCGTCGTCTGGAGTCGGCACGAAATCCAGCGGGAGCTCTAAATCGTAGCAGAACAGCACGTCTCGCTTGCAGCAACCCTGGTAATTCATCGAATAACTCACCGCGCCGACCGCCGTGGCGTTCTTTGCCAACGACTCGGGCACGCTCGCCTCCTCTCCGCACTCCTTGACGACGCACACGCTCGGAGGCATGCCGTCGGGCAATCCTCCGGCGACGAGGTGATCGAGCTTGGAAGGAAACGTTTGTTTGTTCTTCGCTCGCTTCCCTACCCACAGCTCTTTGGTGCCGTCCGGTAACGTCACGAACCCGTTCACGTGGACGCCGTACGCTCGCACGCCCAAGAGCGACACCGCCGCGCGTTCGACGCGCAACAACGGCGGCACGCCGTACCCCATCGTGACGGGAAAAATCTCATCCCGCCAACCCGTGATGACGCCCTTATCTCTCAGCGCCTCCAGCGCCGGTCGCAGCGCGTCCGTGCGCTTATCCGGGGTATCCAACTCCCGCGCGAAAACCACCGTCCCGCTCGCGTCCCGCTCGAGCGTCCCCGACCCGCTCGCGCCCAACAGCTCGTCCGCGAACCACGGCTGAAGCGCGCCCACGGCGTGACCGTCGACGACGAAAGGCACGTATTTGGCGTGGTCCGCGGCGGTGATTTCGTTACACGCGTCCACGCGCGGCTGTAAACGCTCGGCGTTTGAGAGCGCGCGCGCCATCGCCGCGCGCGCGCGAGCGTTCGAAACGACGCGCGCCGCGCGCCGCGTCAACACCGCGCCGCGCGCCGACGCGCCGCGCGACATGCGCGTCGTCCGACGTCGACGCCGACGTCGAGTCGGCGTGTGCCGCGCGCGCGCGTCTCCTCGCGTCTTCGAATCATCCCTCGACGCGCGTCGCGCCGCCTCCGCGCGCCCACGCGCACCGATCGAAATCACGCTTTTCTCACGCGTCGGCGCCTCCGCGCCGCATCGCTCGCATCGCCGGCGTCCAGAACGCTCGACACGCCGCGTCGACGCCCGCCGCGCTCACCGTCGTCCACGCCACCCCCCCCACGCACCCGTCCTCGCGCGCGTCCTCGTCCAGCCCGAACGACAGCCACTTCCCCATCGGCCACGCGCACGCGCTCGGCAGCGCGAACATCACCGCGCGCGCGTTCGCGCCCACGAACGCCAGTCCGCAGACCGCCTTCATCGCGCTCGCCCCGTGCGCGCATCGCAGCGCCGCGCGCGTCGCCGGCGTCCGCCTCGCCTCGAGCGCCGCGAGTCGCGCGCGTAATTTTTCCACCCGTCGTTCGTACGTCGCGTCGGCGCGCGACGCGCGTCGCGCGAGCGACCGCGACGCCCGCGCGATCGCGCGCTGCAGCGCGAGCAACGGTTCGAGGTCGAAGCGACGCGTCAGCGCGTGCTTGGCGCAGTCGACGACGACGAAGGCGACCAAGATCGTCCACGGGCTCGACGCGAGCGCGCGCGCGGTATTTTCACCCATCGACCGAACGCGCGCGCGCGCGCGCGTCGCGGTCGGACGCGCGTCGAGCCGTCGACGAT
>TARA_B110000003_G_scaffold130537_2_pt1 | contig 21962 bp, 23 predicted proteins | sample TARA_B110000003 | Tara Oceans TARA_B110000003 (sample SAMEA4396424) | marine metagenome | biome: Westerlies Biome; feature: [SRF] surface water layer (ENVO:00010504); material: water (ENVO:00002006), including particulate matter (ENVO:01000060) such as... | depth 5 m
TTAGATGTTCGAAGTTGGAGAGGAGAAAATCCTCTAAGAATAGTTATAGATAAAGATTTGAAAATACCTAAAGATTTAAAGGTTTATGATGGTTCTGTTAAAACAATCTTTATAAATCAAAAAGTTACTACCAGTAATGAAAACCTCTTTTTTGAAAAAATAAACTTTTCTAAACCCATTGCTCATGAAATCTGTAAAGTACTTTTTAAGCATAAAGTTCAATCATTAATAGTAGAAGGAGGAAGAAAAACTATTCAAACTTTTATTGATGAAAACTTGTGGGATGAAGCTAGAGTTTTTTCTGGCTTGGTAAATTTTAATGAAGGAACAAAGGCTCCAAAACTTAATGTTCCTTTTTTAAATGAAGAAAACCTCATGGGCGACAGTCTAAAAACTTATGTCAATGATTAAAAATATAGTCTTTGATTTTGGAGATGTTTTTATAAATCTTGATAAGGAAGCTACTTTTAGGAGATTAAAAAAATTAGGTGTAAAAGAATTTACTGATGAACTATTGGAATTAGGTAAACAATATGAAATGGGGAGGATAACTACACAAGAGTTTGTGAATACATTTAAAACTTTGTTTCCCTCTATTTCAGAACTAGATTTTAAAAATGTATGGAATTCTATGTTGTTAGATTTTCCTCCTCATAGATTGAGCTTTTTAAAATCACTAGCCAATTCGAAACAATATCGAATCTTTTTGTTGAGTAATACCAATGATTTACACATTTCTTGGATTCAAAAAACTTGGGGTAGAAAATTATTTTCAGAATTTAAAAACTGTTTTGAGAAATTTTATTTGTCCCATGAAATACATCTGAGAAAACCCAATAAAGATATTTATGAATTTGTAATTGAATCAAATAAATTAATACCTGAGGAAACTTTCTTTGTAGACGATACTGAAGAGAATATAGTTATGGCTAATAAGCTAGGGATCAAAACTTGGCATATAAATCCAAATTCAGAGGATGTTGTAGATTTGTTTTCCAAAAAAGAATTTAATTAATGGTTTACCTTCTCATTAGTATTTGTATTTCAAGTTTTTTATTTGTCATTTTTAAATTATTTACTGTTTTTAAAATCAACACGTTTCAGGCAATTGTCGTAAACTATTTCACTGCTGCTGTGTTGGGTTTTTTCTTGTCAAATAATTTGGTTTCTTTCCAAGAAATACCAGATCAACCCTGGTTTTTTGGGGCGTTTTTATTGGGAATTATGTTTATTCTTGTGTTTAATATCATGGCTTTGACTTCTCAAAAAAATGGGTTATCGGTAGCATCTGTTTCTAGTAAAATGTCTGTTGTTATTGCTATTGTATTTGGAGTTTTGTATTATAAGGAAAGTCTGAGTTTTATAAAAGTAATTGGCATTTTACTGGCACTTACAGCAGTATATTTAACTTCCTCTAAAGAAAAAAATGGAATAGCTCAAAAAAATAAGGATTTCTTATTTCCAATACTTTTATTTTTTGGTTCAGGGGCTATAGATACTAGCTTAAAGTATATAGAAACCTCTTTTGTTCCGGAAGGAGGTGTGCCTTTATTTTCCGCCACAATTTTTGGATGTGCCTTTGTTTTGGGTATTGTTGCTTTGTTTTATCAAAAAGTTAAAGGGACATTAAGTTTTGAACTCAAATCTATTTTTGGCGGAATTTTGTTAGGAGTACCTAACTATTTTTCTATTGTATACTTACTCAAGGCATTGAGTACAGAAGGAATGGAGAGTTCAACAGCTTTTACTTTAAACAACGTTGGGATTGTTATTTTGTCAACTCTTTTTGGGTTATTTATTTTTAAAGAAAAATTAATTAGCAAGAATTGGTTTGGAATTGTTGTTGCAATAGTTAGTATAATACTAATCATGTCTGTTAATGGATGATCTATATAGAACAATTACTAAACCGTCAATAGAAACACTATTTAAAGATAGAAACAGTAAGTTTTATGGATATGCATTTCCTGTTAAATCAGAGGAAGCCATTAAAACATCCTTAGAGTTTTTGAGAAAGAAACATTATGGTGCTCGTCATTTTTGTTATGCTTGGCAATTAGGAGTCGAATCTTTTAGATACAGAGCAAATGATGATGGGGAACCTAGTAATTCTGCTGGGATGCCAATTTATGGGCAAATTCAATCCTTTGAATTAACTAATATTTTAGTCGTATCTGTTCGGTATTTCGGTGGAATAAAACTCGGAGTTGGGGGATTGATTAATGCCTACAGATCATCAGCAAGGTTAGCATTGGAATCTTCAATTATAGATGAAAAAACAATTGATATACTCTATCAATTAAAATTTGAATATGATTTAATGAGTAAAGTCTTGAGAATTATTAAAGAAAATTCAATAATTATTCAGAATCAAAAATTAGAGATGAATTGTGAATTGATCATATCAGTTAGGAAATCAAATGCCAATAAAATTATTAAAATTTTTGAGGACTTCTATAGAGTAGAAATTAAATTATTAGAGATCTAATTTATTTAAAATGTAATCGGGACATTTTATTGGTTTGTTAGTTTTCATATTCATGAAAGCTAAAACTGAATTGCCTGTTGATATCTTTTCCTTATTTTGATTATAAATTTTATAATCAAATTCTATTTTTACTTGAGGGCTTTTTTTTAAAATAACATAAATACTTAATAAATCGTCATATTTTGCAGACTTTAAGAAATTAAAAGAAAGTGAGATTACTGGGAGCATAATGCCATTATTTTCTAAGTCTTTATAGGTAACTCCCAGATTCCTAAGCCATTCGGTTCTAGCTATTTCAAAAAATGTAGCATAATTTCCGTGATAAACAACTCCCATTTGATCTGTTTCACCATATCTAACTCGAATAGTTGTAGAGAATTTTTTCAATTTTTTTTTTCAATTTATAATATTTTCATTTTACGGAAAAAATAATTAATAATCAATAGCAATTTCATTTTTTTTTACTGAATTTTATTCACACATTTGTATTGCTAAAGTACATATAGCATCCCCCTTAAAAATAACACACAATAAAATAACTAAATTTCTATCATAGTTTATGACTAAAACTGCTGTTTCAGTTTGGGATGAATGTTTATCATTTATAAAGGATAATATTAAGCCACAAGCTTATAAAACTTGGTTTGAACCGATTAAACCTGTTAAGTTATCTGGAGAAGCTCTTACCATTCAAGTTCCTAGTAAGTTTTTTTATGAATGGTTAGAAGAACATTATATCAAACTTTTAAGAGTTTCGTTAGTTAGAGAACTAGGAAAAGATGCTAAATTAATTTACGATGTACGTATGGAAAATACCTACAGCAGTAATCGTCCTCAGATTGTTAAAATCCCAAGTTCTAATAGAGATCCTTTAAAACCTCAAAAAATATCTGTACCAGTTGAAGTAAGTAAGAGAGAATTGAGAAATCCTTTTGTAATTCCAGGATTACAAAAAATAAAAATTGAATCTCAACTCAATGCCAATTATAATTTTAAAAATTTTGTAGAGGGTGATTCAAACCGATTAGCTCGTTCAGCAGGTATGGCAGTAGCTAATAAACCTGGAGGAACTTCTTTTAATCCCCTACTCATATATGGAGGTGTCGGACTGGGAAAAACACATTTAGCACATGCTATTGGAGTTGATATAAAGGATAAGTATCCAGATAAAACAGTTTTATATATTTCTTCTGAAAAATTTACTCAACAATTTATTGACTCAGTAAAGTCAAATACTAGAAATGATTTTATTCATTTCTATCAAATGGTTGATGTACTTCTTATAGATGATGTGCAATTTCTTTCCGGGAAGGCAGGCACACAAGATGTATTCTTTCATATATTTAATCATTTGCACCAAAATGGAAAACAAGTAGTTCTCACCTCGGATAAAGCTCCTGTTGACATGCAAGATATAGAACAGCGTCTGTTGTCTAGATTTAAATGGGGTTTATCTGCAGAATTACAATTACCAGATTTTGAAACTAGAATTTCTATTCTTCAAAACAAGTTGTTTAGGGATGGGGTAGAAATGCCAGAAGAGATTGTAGAATATATTGCAAAAAATATTAAATCTAATGTTAGAGAACTAGAAGGTGTAATCATATCAATGATAGCTCAAGCTTCTTTTAATAGAAGAGAATTTTCTTTAGAACTTGCAAAACAAATTGTAGATAAGTTTGTTAAAAACACTAAAAAAGAAGTTTCTATCGATTTCATTCAAAAAGTAGTTTCTAAATATTTTGATATGGATGTAGTTACATTACAATCAAAAACTAGAAAAAGACATATCGTTCAAGCTCGTCAATTAGCTATGTATTTTGCAAAAAGAATGACTAAAACATCTTTAGCTAGTATTGGTGCGCAAATAGGACAACGAGATCATGCAACAGTGCTTCACGCCTGTAAGACAGTTGATAATTTGACTGAAACTGATAAACAGTTTAGAAAGTATGTTGAAGACTTAACCAAAAAGTTGACTTTCTAAAGATAATTAGAGATATTTAATTGCGGTAAATCTCATTTATCAATTTCACTATATGAAGAAAATATTGATGGTTTGTTTAGGGAATATTTGTCGTTCCCCTCTTGCAGAAGGTATTTTGAAATCAAAATTAGATTCTGATTTATTTTTTATTGATTCAGCAGGTACTTCTGCTTATCATATAGGGCAACTACCTGACCCTAGATCTATAAATGTAGCAAAAAAATACGGTATAGACATTACCAACCAAAGAGCTCGGAAATTCACTTCAAATGATTTTTCTAAGTTTGATTATATATATGCGATGGATAAGCAGAACTATCAAAATATACTTTCTTTAGCATCAAATGAAACTGAAGTCAACAAGGTGAATATTATTCTAAGTGAAAGTTATACACAAAAAAATCAATGTGTTCCAGATCCATATTATGATACTGAACATGGTTTTGAAAAAGTTTATCATTTATTGGATGAGGTATGTGACCTAATTGCAAAAAAAATAATGATTCAATAGCTAAAGGTTTAAACTTGACTTATATTTTTAATATTTTACTAGCTATTTAACAATTAATAATAAGTGAAAGGAAAATTATATTTAATACCAACAACTTTAGGTGAAAACGAACCTTTAGAGGTAATGCCGTATTCTGTCAAGAAAACAATAGAGCAAATAGATCACTATATAGTAGAAAATGAAAAAGCTTCTAGAAAATTCATAAAAAAAATCACACCAAAAAAATCACAACCTTCTTTAATTATTATGAAGTTAGATAAGTATGCAAAAGAATTAGAGACACGTACTTTTCTAGATATATGCGAACAAGGTATTTCTGTTGGTTTATTATCTGACGTAGGAGTTCCTGCAGTAGCTGATCCTGGAGCAACAATTGTAAAATTAGCTCATGAAAAAGATATTAAGGTTATTCCTCTAGTTGGTCCATCATCCATATTATTGGCTTTGATGGCTTCTGGAATGAATGGTCAAAATTTTGCTTTTAATGGGTATTTACCTATTGATAATTCAGATAGAAAAAAAAAGATTAAAGAATTAGAGAAATTGTCTAAAGAAAAAAGACAATGTCAAATTTTTATTGAAACACCCTATAGAAATGAAAAGATGTTCAAAGATTTGAAAGCAACTTTATCTTTAGGAACATTTTTATGTATTGCAATAGACATTACTTTACCTGAAGAATATATAAAAACATATTCTATTTCTGACTGGAGAAAAAAGTCACCGAAATTACATAAAAGACCTGCTATATTTATTATTCAATGCTAGCTTTTCTGTCAGCTTTAATAAAAGATAAATCATAACCAGCAAAATTTTTCATGTAACAAGCAATCGACGAACCATATGCATCAGATAAATTTTTATTACCGTTGCTTCGTAAATATTTTTTCACATTTCCTGCACCACTTAGATGTGCTGCAGCTAAAATACCAGATTCAGTAATTTCAACTCCATTTATAATTTTTCCAACACTTCTGTAAATATCTTTTCTAAGTATCCATTTATTAACTTTACAATAAGCTATAAATACTCTTTCTTGCAATTCAGGGTCGTGTAGAAATAATTTTGTGTTGTAAATTTTAAATCTTTCTAAAGTTTTAACACCAAATTGATATTTACCCAAATAACCTAGGGTATTTATAACTCTATATTTTCCTTGAGATTCTTTAAAAGCTAACGCTTCCTTAAATCCAATAAAATCATTTTGTAAAAATGGAATTGTTAGTGAGTACTTTGAGTGTAGTTCAAATGAAACTGGTGTTGACAGTTTTTTTGGTATTTCTGGATTTTCAATTGCATTTATAAAACCTAAAAATAATATGACTAAAAATATAAAATTTCTAATAACTTTGATATTTCTGTTAAGCGAGTGCAAAAGTACTATTTAATTTTTAATTAACAGATTGTCAGTTAATTTGAATATTTAAATAATATAAATAATATAAATTTATTCTACTTTTGATATGAAATTATGAATTTTAATCTATAATTTTTAAAAAATTTATAATAGAAAAGTGATATTATTAATTTTTTCATTTTTTATCTATTTATGCCTTGTTTATTTAACCAAAGGTGATATTTTCTAGCATTTATTTGATGTTGTCTCATTGAAATAGCAAATGTATGGTATCCAAATTTTTCTACATCAACACACATATAAAGATAATTGTGTTTTTCATAGTCGAGAACTGCATCAATTGCAGATATATCAGGCATCGCTATAAGGCTTGGAGGAACTCCTTTATGAAGGTATGTATTGTAAGGAGATTTAATTTTAAGATCTTTAAACAAAACTCTTTTTACTGTAAAATCTTGCCCATACTTTTGTTTTAAAATATAAATAATAGTAGGGTCTGCCTGCAATGGAATTCCTTTTTTAATACGGTTTAAATATAAACCTGCCACTCGAGGTTGCTCTATTGCTTTAGGAGTTTCCTTCTGAACAATTGAGGCTAATGTGATAATTTGACTAGGAGACATTTTTAGTGCTTTCGCTTTTTCAAGTCTACTACTATTCCAAAATTGATTATATTCATTCATCATACGATCAATGAATTTTTGTGCCGATGTATTCCAAAAAAACTCGTAAGTGTTCGGGATGAAATATCCCAACATTTGAGCTCTAGTTATATTTTCTTTAGACAAATATTTACGATTAGTAAATGCTTCTATTAATGAAACAGAATCTGCTTCAATTTGATATGATATTCTTCCTGCTAGGTTTTCTAGAGTATTTTGATTGTTAAAAGATAATTGAACAGGAATTTGTTTTCCGCTTCTTAGTAAATTAATAACATCATTAAGAGACATTCCTTTCTTTAGAAGATATTTTCCAGCTTTGGGTTTAGTATATTTTTTTTTCTCAGCCAACCATGTAAAAACATCTTCATCTTTAATTAATTCAGTTAGTCCTTTTTTTACGTCTTCAATAGAATCCTCAGAATAAATATAAATTATTTTATTTTCCTTGATAATTTCTCCAAAAAAAAATTGGTGAAAGTTATAACTAACTATACCTACTATGATAAATGAAATAGTAATTACGAAAAGTATTTTTTTTTTATTCATGTATTAATTGAAATAGTAGTTCATTTTTAAATTTTCCATTAATATAGAGCCAGTCTTTTTTTTCTCCACACTTTTTAAAACCGTGATTTGTAAATAAAGCGATACTTTTATAGTTATCCGACGTTATGTTGACAAACAATTGATGGATATTTAATATTTGAAAACAGTACTCAATTACTAATGATAATATTTCGGTTGCTATTCCGGTATTTTGATATTGATGCTGAATTACGATACCTATACCAGCTCTTTTATGCTGAGGATTAAAATCAAATAAGTCTATCAAACCAAGTGGAGTCTTATTATTTCGATTTTCAATAAGTAATCTAATTTGTTTGGCTTCATAGATATCAAGGTGAGAATTTTCTATGTATTGTTTTAAAATAAATTTTGAAAAAGGTGTTTGAGTATGACTTATTTCCCAAAAGCTAGTATCATTTTCTATGGTAAATAGAAATTCTAAATCTTCAGGTTCTAAAGCTCTTAATTGCACCTTTTCTCCTTGTAAAATCATGATGATATAGCTATGATTCCTTTAAAAACAAATACTGCAGGTCCAGATAGAATAATATTACTATAAATTCCATTATTTTCGTCAAACTCTACAATTAATTCTCCTCCAATTGCGGATAAAGTTATTTTTTTACTAGAGGATTTACCAATACAATGCATAGCTATAGCAGCAGCGGTAGCACCAGTGCCACAAGCTAAAGTTTCGTTTTCAACACCACGTTCATAGGTTCTCAGTTTAAATGTTTGGTTATTTATTTGTTCAACAAAATTAATATTACATCCTGATGCTCCATAATTAGTACTTTTAATCTTTCTGGCTAATTCAACCACAGGAAAATTCTCTAAATCATCTACAATTTCAATATGATGAGGAGATCCTGTATCTGCAAAAATCGAATTCCCTGAAACCTTAATCTCATCAACATCTTTCATTTGTATAGATACAATGTTAGAGTTAATTTCTGCTTTATGGATACCATCAATTGCAACAAAAATTGTTTTTATTGAAAACAGTTTAAGTTTTTTAGCAAAAGCAACTATACATCTACCACCATTTCCACACATGGTACTTTCATTTCCATCAGCATTGAAATAGACCATTTTAAAATCTGACTCAATATCATTTTCTAATAAAATCAAACCATCTGCACCAATACCAAAATGACGATTACATAAAGAGGCAATTAATTCATTATTTTTCTTTGGAAATAAAGAAATTCTATTGTCTAGAATTATAAAATCATTTCCAGCACCTTGATATTTATAAAAGGTCATATTCATGGTTTCAAAGATACAAAAAAAGCCAAGTAAGTTAATATTGTTAAAGGAGGGTTAAAAAGCGTTAACTATTGTTAAGTCTATTGACATAATTCATAATATTTGTATTTTTGAATGTATTTTTAAATTTACGTAATGAGAAATATTTTAAGTTTTTTAATCACAGCAATTTTAGGAGGATTTATTTCTTTATTAGGATATGAAGCTATTATAGAAAAGCCTTCCCAAGAACATACTCACGAAAATGTTCCTTTACAAACAATTCAAACAAATTTTAAAATCCCTAAGACCACGAGAGAGGCAGTAACTTATGCCCCTACAAATTTTACAGAAGCAGCGGAGAAAACTGTGCATGCAGTAGTTCATGTGAAAAATACAGCTGTATCAACTAGTATCAGTTCTATTTATGATTTATTCAATGGTCCAAGAAAGTATCAACAAGTAGGTACAGGCAGTGGAGTTATTATATCATCTGATGGATATATTGTCACAAACAATCACGTAATTGATGGAGCGACAGAGCTTGAAATTACTTTGAATAATAGAAAAAAATATAAAGCAGAATTAATTGGAAGAGATAAAAAAAATGACATTGCTTTACTAAAAATTAATTCAGACGAAACACTACCTTATATACCTTTTTCGAATTCTGATGCTCTAAAGATAGGGGAGTGGGTCTTAGCTGTAGGAAATCCATATAATTTAACCTCTACCGTTACTGCAGGAATAGTAAGTGCCAAAGGAAGAGATTTATCTGGAAATTCAGCTACAGATTCTTTCATACAAACAGATGCAGCTGTAAACCCCGGGAATAGTGGAGGTGCTCTAGTGAATACTCGTGGAGATTTAGTTGGAATTAATACTGCAATTACTTCAAAAACTGGGTCCTATATTGGATATTCTTTTGCAGTTCCTTCTAATATTGCAAAAAAGATTATTGATGATATTTTAGAATTTGGAAAAGTTCAAGAGGCTATCATAGGTTTCATGCCTGATTTAACAGAGGATGATATCGAGGGTGTAAGAATTGGAGGTTTTGAAAATGGAAGTGCTGTTGATAAAGCTGGTTTAAAAGAAGGAGACCTAATAATCAAAATTAATGATGTAAAAATTTCTAAGTTTTCTGAATTAACAGGGCAGCTTTCAGCAAAAAGACCAGGTGAATATGTTAAATTAACAATTAATAGAGAAGGTAATACTTTTGTTAAAAATATTCAGCTTTCTAAAAGAATAGAACGTTTTATTTCTAGAGCTTACGGATTAGAACTTCAGGATACGAAAAAAGGAATAAAAATAATTAGAGAGTTTTCAAAAGAAAACAATGATTCAAGTTTAAAAGGCTACATAATCAAAAAAATTAATGATAAAAAAATATTATCGGCCAATGAAGCGATTCAAATATTAGATGGTTTATCTAGAGGGGATTACCGAATTAAAGTAGAAATGATAGATACTAATGATAAAAAAGTGATCTATTTTTTTAGACAATAATTCTTTTGATTATTTTTAACAAAATATTTTTTGTTAACCATGAAATCTGTTAAACAGCAAATTAATTTTTTACGTGAAGTTCTTAATCGCTATAATCATGAATATTACGTTTTAGATAATGCTACAATTTCTGATTATGAATTTGATATAAAATTAAAAGAATTAGAAGCTTTAGAAGCTTCTCATCCAGAATTTTATAATCCAAACTCTCCTTCTCAAAGAGTAGGAGGAATTGTAACTAAAAATTTCAATACTCTAGTACATAAGAACAGAATGTATTCTTTAGATAATTCTTATTCTAAAGAAGATTTATTGGATTGGGAAAAGAGACTTAAAAAAAATTTAGGAAGAGAAGACATAGAGTATTCATGTGAACTAAAATACGATGGTGCTTCCATAAACCTTACCTACCAAAATGGACAGTTTGTAAAAGCAGTTACTCGTGGTGATGGTATTCAAGGAGATGAGGTTACAATTAACATCAGAACGATTAAATCAATTCCTTTAGCTATTAATTCTAATTTTGTTTCTGATTTTGAAATAAGAGGTGAAATCATTTTGCCTTTAGATGGATTTCAAAAAATGAATGAGGAGCGAGTTGCCAATAATGAAGAAGAATATAGAAATCCGAGAAATACTGCAAGTGGAAGTTTAAAACTTCAAGATAGCAAAGAGGTAGCAAAACGCCCCTTAGATTGTTTATTGTATCAAGTTGTGACCGATGAGAGAAAATATAAAACTCATTTTGAAAGCTTAAAAGTTGCAAGAAATGTAGGCTTTAAAGTTCCTAAGACCATAGTTCTTGCGAAATCCATTAATGAGGTGTTTGATTTTGTTAATCTTTGGGATCAAAAACGTCATGAGTTACCCTATGAAACTGACGGTGTTGTAATTAAAGTTAATAATTTACAGCAGCAAGAAGAATTAGGTTACACCTCTAAATCCCCGCGTTGGGCAATTGCATACAAATTTAAAGCTGAACAAGTTTTTACTATTTTAAATGAAATTACCTATCAGGTTGGAAGAACTGGAGCTATTACTCCTGTAGCTAATTTAGAACCAGTAGAACTTGCTGGAACAACTGTTAAAAGAGCTTCTCTTTACAATGCAGATCAAATTAAAAAATTAGATATTAGAATTAATGATACTGTTTTTGTAGAAAAAGGAGGAGAGATTATCCCTAAGATTATTGCTGTAGATTTAACAAAAAGGCCTAATTATTCTCAATCGACTGTCTATGCAACTCATTGCCCAAAATGTAATACAGAACTTATAAGAACGGTTGGTGACGCCAAGCATTATTGCCCAAACACTTATGGTTGTGCTCCACAAATTACAGGAAGAATTCAACATTTTATAAGCAGAAAAGCTATGGATATTGATGGCTTGGGAAGTGAAACAGTAGATTTATTGCGAAAAGAAGGTTTAATTGAAAATTATGCAGATCTTTACGATTTACAAGTAGCACAGGTAATTCCTTTAGAGCGAATCGCAGATAAATCTGCTAAAAATATGATTGAAGGAATTAAAAAATCAAAAGAAATACCGTTTGAAAAAGTACTATTTGCCCTAGGAATTAGATTTGTAGGTGAAACGGTTGCAAAAAAACTAGCTAAACATTTTAAATCAATTGACAATCTAATGACAGCCAATTTAGAAGCTCTAATTTCTGTTGATGAAATTGGTGAGAGAATAGCAGCAAGTATTCTTGAGTTTTCTAATGATTTAGGAAATATGCAATTGATAAATAGGTTAAAATATCATGGGGTTCAATTGAAAATTTCTGAAGAAGATTTGATTGGGCAGACTAGTAAACTTAAAGGGAAAGTATTTGTAGTTTCCGGAGTTTTTTATCAAATGACTAGAAATGAACTTAAAAAAGCCATTGAGGACAACGGAGGTAAAGTAAGTTCTTCTATTTCTAAAAAAACAGATTTTGTAGTTGCTGGAGATAATATGGGGCCAAGTAAAAAAACAAAAGCAGAAGATTTAGGTCTCACCATAATTAATGAAGATTATTTTATTTCAATGATTAACTAATTTCTCATTACGGTATTAATTTAGATAAAACATTTATTTATATGATTATATTTTTTTCTGATGTTTGTTTTTTATTCTTTTCATTAAAATAAAAGTCAATTCTACCTAAATTCAATCCATAAGCTCCAACTTGATTTACCAATACATTTTTATTATTTAAATTTTTAATTAAGGTTGGTTTTGGTAAAAAAGAATGAGTATGTCCTCCAATAATTAAATCAATATTTTCTGTAGCAGATGCTAATTTTAAATCTGATATTTTTTTAGAATTTTTATATTGGTACCCGAGGTGGGACAAACAAATAATCAAATCACAGTTTTCGTCTTCTTTCAATTTTCTAGATATATCTTGAGTAATTTCTATAGGATTTAAATATTTTGTTTCTTTGTATAAGTTGGGATTTACAAGATTATGTAATTCTATTCCCAATCCAAAAACACCAATTTTAATTCCATTTCTATAGAAAATTTTATAAGGAGCTATTTTGGTATCTAAAACCGTATTTTTAAAATCATAATTTGCACAGACAAAATCAAATGTTGCCTTAGGTAGTTGATTGTCAAACCCGATGATAGAATTATCAAAGTCATGATTTCCTAGTGTAGCAGCATCATATTTAAGAAGGCTCATCAATTTAAATTCTAACTCCCCTCCAAAATAATTAAAATAAGGAGTTCCCTGAAAAATATCTCCAGCATCTAATAACAAAGTATTTGGATTTTCTTTTCTTATTTTTTCAATAATCAATGCTCTTCTCGAAATACCTCCTTTGTTTGCATACTTATAATGATTTGAGTCAAAAGGTTCTATTTGACTATGTGTATCATTAGTGTGAAGAATGGTAATTTGTCGTTGTTTTGTTTCGCAAGAATGTAATCCGAGTCCACCAATACTTGCGAGCGCAATACTAGCTGTGGTTTGTTTGATAAATTTTCTTCTCTTCATTATTTGATTAATAGCGAGTTTAAAAGATAAACTCAAAAATTATTTATTTTATGACTACAATTCTTTTATCTAGATTAGACTTCAAAGTATCTTTAGTATTGAAATGATCTGTAATTGCATCTCGAATTAAAAAATTACTATCATATAAACTTATGGGATCTTTAAAAAAAAACATACTGTCACCTCCTTTTTGTAAATAATTAGAAGTAGCTACAAAATATGTTTTATTTTGTTTAATGGGTTTTCCACTAATACGTATTTCGTAAGAGTCATTTTTTATTGTTAGTTGAACTTGTTTTGATAAAGGATGCGCTTTTTGTTCTTTTATAAAGTAGTTAAACAAAGCCTCAACTTTTTTTGCGTTTAACTCAACTACAACTAGAGTATTGTCAAAAGGCATTAATTCAAAAGTATTAGAAACAGTTACTTTCCCTTTATTAATTGGAGCTCTGATTCCTCCGTAATTTGACATTAAAAAATCAATATTTTTTCCTGTTTTTTTATTAAAAAGTTCATTGGCTTTTTCGTAACATAAATCAGCAATTAGATTTCCTAAAGTGCTCTGAAGATTCCCATCTGTTCTTACCATATGTGAGCTTGCATAAGAAAGAGGTTTATTAACTTCTTCAATCATTTTATTTTTATAAGGCATAAAAGAATTAACAATCAAACTATCTTGTTTTATCTCAGAACTGATTGTTATTTTAGAAAAATTAATTTTGGAAACTTCATATGATTTTTTTTTACAAGCTAGATTGCAAAAAGTTAGCAAGAGAAGAATCAAGATTTTTTTCATAGGAAGAAGATTCGTTTTAATTACATTTGTAAGGACAAGATAGTTTTTTTGAGTCATTTAAAGCATGGTTAGATCTAAATTAAAAAATCATTTTATAAAAAAAAAGATTGATAAGTTGTCAACTATTGTATCAGCTAAAAATAACGCTACTAATAAAAAAATTAAAAAGGTAGCAATCATTACTACAGAAAATTTTTTTAGAAGATATGATTTTTCGGAAATTTTAATCCAAAAATTTCAAGTCAGAAATCCAAAAATATATAGTTTTAGAAAGTTTTCTAAAGACGATAAAAAATCATATAAACATTTTTCTGAAAAAGATTTTAATTGGAGAGGGGAGATTACTGACTCCAGTCTTAAAAGCTTTCTTGAAGAACCCTTTGATTTGTTAATTTGTTTTTTTAACAAAAAAAGTATTTATTTAAATTACACTGTAATTTCATCAAATTCAATATTTAAGGTCGGATTTTCAGATACTAATCTAGGATGTTTTGATCTTGATATAAAATGTAGCATAAGTCAAGTTGATCTTTTTTTTGATGAAATGAAAAAATATTTAGAAATACTTCAGAGAGTTTAATCGTTTAAAATTCAACAAAGCCTTAAAATCTGTAAAATTAGATTTTAATATCCCATAAAAACAACCTAAATCCTTTGAATAGCTTATTTTTACAAAAAATTAAAATGTTGGTAGTATGCAGAAATTTATAGGCACAGGTATTGCACTTGTTACTCCTTTTAAAAGTGATAAATCGATTGATTTTATAGCCCTAGAAAAACTTGTAGAATTCAATATTATAAATGGTGTCAATTATTTAGTCATTAACGGTACTACAGGAGAAAGTGCAACGATATCAAAAGAAGAAAAAGAACAAATTATTAAAGTTATTGTTACCACAAATAAAGGAAGGTTACCTTTAGTGTTAGGTATAGGAGGAAACAATACAGCTTCAGTTATTGATGAAATTAACTCTTTAGATTTAACACATATTGATGCTATTTTATCTGTGGCGCCATATTATAATAAACCTACCCAAGAGGGGTTTTATCAACATTTCAAAGCAATTGCTTTATCGTGTCCAAAGCCAATTATAGTGTATAATGTACCAGGGAGAACTTCTAAAAATATGGAGCCTACTACCACTATTCGATTGGCAAATGATTTTGAGAACATAATAGCTATAAAAGAAGCAGGAAACAATGTACAGCAATATTTAAAGTTAATAAAAAATAAACCGGAAGGGTTTTTAATCATTTCTGGAGATGATGATTTAGCTTTAAACGTAATCTTGTCTGGAGCTTCTGGTGTCATTTCAGTTATTGGTCAAGCTTTCCCTAAAGAGTTTTCATCATTAATTAAATTAGGATTGGAGGGAAAAAATAAAGAGGCTTATGATATTCACTTTGAGTTAATGGAAATTATTGATTTAATCTTTTCTGAAAACAATCCTGCTGGAATCAAGGCAGTTTTACAAAGATTACAGCTTACATCAGATCATGTTCGTTTACCTCTTGTAAAAGCATCTCAGAAACTTCAAAAAGAAATTGCTAATTTTGTTAATAATTTTCAATAAAAAATATGTTATCAAAAATAATTGAAGATGCTTTAAATAAGCAGGTAACGATAGAAGCAGAATCCTCACAAGTATATTTAGCGATGGCTTCCTGGGCAGAAACTCTGGGTTTTGAAGGTGTGGCTACTTTTATGTATGCTCACTCTGACGAGGAGCGACAACACATGTTAAAACTTATAAGATTTATAAATGAACGCGGCGGTCACGCAAAGGTATCTTATTTAGATGCACCTCCAATAGAATTTGGTTCTTTTAAAGAAATGTTTCAAAATTTATTTGAACATGAGGTAAAAGTTTCTAAATCCATTAATGATTTGGTAGACATAACTTTAAATCAAAAAGATTATGCAACCCATAACTTTTTGCAATGGTATGTTTCTGAGCAAATTGAAGAAGAAGCCCTTGCAAGAAATATATTGGATAAAATTAATTTAATTGGAGATGATAAAGGTGGTTTGTATCTGTTTGACAACGATGTTAAACGCCTTATAGGACCTGAAGAAACTTCAGGATCAAATTAACAAATATTTATAATACTAATTCAAGAGTATTTATGGTTGCTTTTTCAAACTACCTAGAATAACATAAATTTGATTTTTACACATCTAATTAATAAAAATAACTAATACTAGTTATATGTATAAAATCAAAAATAAATGTTTCATATGTTACAAATCTAATTGTACAAAGCGTTTTACTAATCCATTTAAAAACCTTATTTTTGCCAAATGCGAAAAATTAAACTTTTAGCACTCATTTTATCTGTTATACTTCTACTAAATTCATGTGGAGAGTATCAACGTACTCTTGGAAAAGGCACAATGCAAGAGAGATATAAGTTAGCTATTAAGGAATATGAAGCTAAAGAATATAGTAAAGCTCTAAGATTGTTTGAATTGATTAAATCTAGTTATAGAGGAAAACCTCAAATGGAACGTATTCAGTTTATGGTAGCTCAATCAAATTTTAACGAGAAAAACTATTCAACTGCAGCATATTATTTTGATAGATTTACAAATAACTATCCAAATAGCTCAAAAAAAGAAGAAGCTGCATTTTTATCTGCTTATAGCTATAAACTCGGATCTCCTATTTTTAGTCTAGATCAGACAGATACAAACAAAGCTTTAGCAGCTTTTCAGTTATTTATTAATCAATATCCAGATTCAGATAGAGTTGAAGAGGCAAATAAGCATTATAAGGAATTACAATTTAAGTTAGAAACAAAAGCTTTTGAGATTGCAAAAACATATTATAAAACAGCGCAAACAGATTTTAGAAATTTTAATGCTGCCATAGTTGCATTTGATAATATTATAAATAATTTTTTAGGAACAGAATTAAAAGAAGAAGTTTTATATTATCGTTTTAAAGCATATCATGATTTAGTAATTGTTAGTACAGAAAGAAAAAAGGAAAACCGCATTAAAGATGCTATTGCAGCCTATGACAAGTTATTAAGAAATTTTCCTAAAACTATATTTTTAAAAGAATCAGATAAGTTATTATCAGAGATAAAAAAAGAAGAAAAACAGTTAGTAAAGAGTTAATTATGAATTATAAAGAAACAAAAGCTCCATTAACCACAGTTACCTATGATAAAGATACCATAGAAGCTCAAACAGAGAATATTTATGAAGCTATCTCAATCATTTCAAAGAGAGCAGTTCAGATTAATACTGATTTAAAAACAGAATTAGTTGAAAAATTAGAAGAGTTTGCTACCTACAATGATAGTTTGGAAGAGGTTTTTGAAAACAAAGAACAAATTGAAGTTTCAAAGTTTTATGAAAAATTACCAAAACCAACAGCAATTGCTGTTGAAGAGTGGTTGGAAGAAAAAGTATACCATAGAACACCAGAGACTGAATAGATGTCTGTTTTAAGCGGTAAAAAGATTCTTCTTGGTATCACTGCCGGAATAGCCGCTTACAAGACGGCCAATTTGGTTCGTTTATTTATAAAATTAGGGGCAGAAATTCAGGTAATTATGACACCTGCCTCCAAAGATTTTATCACCCCGTTAACGTTATCTACACTTTCTAAAAATCCTGTTTATTCCACTTTTTATAATAAAGAGGAAGAAAACGAGTTGTGGAATAATCATGTAGACCTTGGTTTATGGGCAGATTATATGCTTATTGCCCCTGCTACTGCAAAGACTTTGTCAAAGATGACAAACGGAACCTGTGATAATTTATTGCTAGCTACATATCTTTCTGCTAAATGTCCAGTATATTTTGCCCCTGCTATGGATTTAGATATGTACAATCATCCTTCAACTAAAACTAGCCTCAAAAAACTTCAAAACTATGGTAATAAGATGATTCCTGTAGCTATTGGAGAGCTAGCAAGTGGCTTAGTTGGTGAAGGGAGAATGGCAGAACCTCATGATATAACCTCTTTTATTGAAAAAGATATTTTATCTACATTACCTTTGAATGGGAAAAAAGTATTAATCACAGCTGGCCCAACTTATGAAGCTATAGATCCAGTTCGTTTTATTGGAAATCATTCTTCGGGTAAAATGGGTTTTGAAATTGCCAAAGCTTCAGCAAATTTAGGAGCTAAGGTTTTTTTAATTACTGGACCAAGTTATGAACATGTAAACCATTCTTTTATTCAAAGAATAGATGTTGTTAGTGCAGAAGAAATGTATACAGCTTGTCACCAGTATTTTTCTCAGTCAGATATTGCAATTTTGTCTGCTGCTGTAGCTGATTTTAAACCTAAAAATACAGTCACTGAAAAAATAAAAAAGAAAGATAGTACCTTAGATATCGAATTAGTTCAAACAAAAGATATTTTATTTTCTTTAGGAGTTGTCAAAAAGCAACAATATTTAGTTGGCTTTGCATTAGAGACAACAAATGAATTAGCAAATGCACTAGATAAATTAGAACAAAAAAATCTAGATGCTATTATATTAAATTCGTTACAAGATAAAGGTTCTGGTTTTAAGTCAGATACTAATAAAATAACTTTTATAGATAAAGAAAAAAACATTCCTTTTGAGTTGAAACCCAAATCTGAGGTAGCTAACGATATTATGAATCAAATACTAAAAAAAATAGATGCGTAGATTATTTTTATGTTTAATATTTTTATGTTGCCACGCAATTAGTTCTCAAGAATTAAGTTGCCAGGTAAACGTGAACTATGACCAAATATCTGGATCAAACAGACAAGTATTTGAAACTTTAGAAACTACAATTTCTGAGTTTGTGAATCAAAAAAAATGGACTAATAATACTGTAAAATCCCAAGAACGTATTAATTGTGCTATGAATATTATTATAACCAAAAGAGATAATAATACCTTTGAAGGCTCTATTCAGGTTCAGTCCACCAGACCGATCTATGGTACTTCCTATGAATCACCAATTTTAAATATTAGAGACAACGACTTTAACTTTAAGTACAATGAATTCGATCAATTTATCCTCAATCCTACAACATTTGACTCTAATTTAATATCTACGATAGCATTTTATGTATATGTAATTTTAGGAGTTGATGAAGATACTTTTGCCTTAAATGGTGGAGAAAAGTATTTAAGACAAGCTGAAAATGTAATGTTACAAGCACAGCAAAGTGGTCTTGCAGCTTGGTCTAACCAAGTAGGGGTTCAGAATAGGTTTCAACTCATCGATAATTTATTGTCCTCAAATTTAAAACAGTTTCGAATTGCTATGTACAATTATCATATGAAAGGTTTTGATCAAATGGCAGAAAATAAATTAAAAGGGAAATCAGCGATAGAAAATGCAATCATCTCCTTAGACAGATTATATAATAAAGTTATTGGAAATCCACTATTGAGAACTTTTTTTGACGCCAAGTCAGATGAGATTTTAAATCTATATTCTGATGGACCCAATACTAGAAGTAAACAACGTTTAATTGTAGTTCTTCAAAAAATCTCTCCTAATAATAGTTCTAAGTGGCGAAAAATTAATTAAATTTAATTTTTCAAATTCATTAAACTTGCTAACGTCAATTTCCATTAAAAATTATGCTTTAATCAATGAATTATACATTGATTTTTCATCGGGTCTTTCAATTATCACAGGAGAAACAGGAGCAGGAAAATCTATTTTATTGGGGGCACTTGGGTTGGTTTTAGGAAATAGAGCAGACTCTTCCACCCTAAAAGATACCGATAAGAAATGTATCGTAGAGGCTGAAATTTCTATTAAAAAATATAATCTTCAAAATTTTTTTGATGAAGTGGATATCGATTTTGAAATCAATACAATTATTCGAAGAGAAATACTGCCTTCAGGAAAATCTAGAGCTTTTATAAATGACACCCCGGTAAACTTAGTGGTTTTAAATGCCTTACGATTAAAACTCATAGATATTCATTCTCAGCATCAAACCTTACAATTATCAGATCAACAATTTCAGTTTCATCTTTTAGATGCTGTTGCATCAAATCATATAATGTTAGCCTCTTATCAAAGAAGTTTAGAGAGCTATCAAAATGAAAAAAAAATACTAGAGGATATTCAACAGGAGTATAGAGAGGCTAATCAGCAGTATGATTATAACCTTCATCTATATAATGAGCTAGTAATGAGTAAACTAGAGGAGGGTGAGCAAGAAGTTTTGGAAGAGAAGTTAGAGAAAATAAATAACGTAGAAGAAATCAAGCAAAATTTATCAGAAGCACTTCAGATTTCAGTTGATGATACTATTGGAATTCAAAATCTCTTTCATACTTTAGAGAACAGATTGAAAAAAATTGCTCCTTTCGCTAAGGAGTATCAAGAAATTTCTGACAGAATTACAAGTATTAAAATCGAATTAGATGATATTGTTAGTGAAATAGAGACAACACATGAATCTATTGATTTTAATTCATCAGAAGCTACGCAGTTAAACGATCGATTGCAATTAATTTATAATTTACAACAAAAACACTATGTTAATTCTATTTCAGAATTATTAACAATCCAATCTAACTTGTCAGAAAAAGTAAGTTCAGTTGAGAATGTAGATCAACATATATCAGATCAGGAAAAAAAGGTCAATGATATTGCCTCTAAATTAGATGCTATAGCATTAAAAATATCTGATTCTAGAATGAAAATTATACCCAATTTATCAGAAAAATTGGAAGCAATACTTGGTGATTTAGGAATGTCTAATGCTCGTTTTTCAATTAAAAACAAGCTTACTGAGAGCTATTTTAAAAACGGAAAAGATAGGTTAGAATTTTTATTCTCTGCCAATAAAGGAGGTCAATTTGGAGAACTTAAAAAAGTAGCCTCTGGTGGAGAATTATCTCGTATTATGTTGGCTATTAAAAAAGTGTTGTCAGAAAATAGTCAGTTACCAACTATTATTTTTGATGAAATAGATAGTGGGGTATCTGGTGAAATTTCTAATAAAATAGCAGAAATGATGCATCAAATGAGTCAGCAAATGCAAGTAATATCGATCACACATATCCCTCAGATTGCTGCCAAAGGACATCAACACTTTAAAGTATTTAAAGAAGAGGTAAATAATATAACGACTACCAATTTAAAACTACTATCAGCTGACGAAAGAATAGTTGAGATTGCAGAAATGCTAAGTGGCAAAAATATTTCTGATACTGCCATTACCCACGCAAGAGAATTATTAAATTAATTAGAAATAATTTTGGTGATTTAAAAAATTGAAAGCTAAACATTAAACGATTATATTTGCCCACGAATAAAAAACAAACAATTTAAGAGATGTCTTATAATTTATTAAAAGGAAAAAAAGGAATCATTTTTGGTGCACTAGACGAAAACTCTATTGCCTGGAAAACTGCAGAAAGAGCTCATGAAGAAGGAGCAGAGTTTGTATTAACAAACGCGCCTATAGCCATGAGAATGGGAACCATAAAAGATTTAGCAGCTAAAACAGGGTCTCAAATTATTCCAGCAGATGCTACTTCTATGAAAGATCTAGAGCATTTGATTGAACAATCTATGGAAATTCTAGGCGGTAAAATTGATTTCGTATTGCATTCTATTGGTATGTCTGTTAACGTAAGAAAAGGGAAATTGTATACAGACCCTAAGTATGATTTTACTACCAAAGGTTGGGATGTCTCAGCGGTTTCCTTTCATAAAGTAATGAATGTGTTGTATAATAAAGAGGCCATGAGCGAGTGGGGTAGTATTGTAGCGCTAACTTATATGGCAGCACAACGTGTTTTTCCAGACTATAATGACATGGCAGATAACAAAGCCTATTTAGAAAGTATTGCACGTAGTTTTGGATACTTTTT
>TARA_B110000003_G_scaffold81847_2_pt1 | contig 21901 bp, 23 predicted proteins | sample TARA_B110000003 | Tara Oceans TARA_B110000003 (sample SAMEA4396424) | marine metagenome | biome: Westerlies Biome; feature: [SRF] surface water layer (ENVO:00010504); material: water (ENVO:00002006), including particulate matter (ENVO:01000060) such as... | depth 5 m
CTCTTGCAATTGTTGTCTTTCCAACACCCGGTGGTCCCCATAAAATAATTGATGGTAAATTTCCAGAATCAATAGCAACTTTAAGAGATTGGCCTTTACCCAAGATATGGTCTTGACCCACAATATCATTGATATCTTTTGGTCTTAAAAATTCAGCTAAAGGAATTGATGATTGGTTATTCATCTAGTTTCTTATGATATCGATATCTTCAGGGGTATTAAATAAAAAAATAGCTTCATTGATATTTTTATTACGATTAACTTCAATAAATTCAATTTCAGTTGTATTATCAAAGCCGTCTATAATCCGCATTCCTTTCAATTTTTCTTGGACAAAGCTAATAAAGACTTCTTTGAAATTAGCTTTTTCTGGTTCTTTTGGTAATGCTTTAAACCAATTAATTCCTTTTCTATCTTGAATAATGCTTATATCAAAAAGACTTTCTATATCACGATTTACCAATAACATTGCTGGACTAACTCCGCCCAATTTTTTTAATTGACTTATGATAACTTGTTTCAAATCTGGATCATATAAATATAATAATTCTCCATCACTTATTAGTTGACTTTTTGAAGGCTCTAAGTAATCCCATTTAAATAAATTCGGTTTTTTAAAAAAAAATTGGCCTGAGACCTCCTGAAGAATTGATCCATTTTTATCTGAAACTTTTTGTTTAAAATTTCCAGTAAGGGAATTCATTTCACTAAGTATATTTGATAACTCAGAATCTGAATTAGCAGATACAGGTAGACAAAAAAATAAGATAATAAAAAATCTAATCATCGTTATTTTTAACTATTACTTCCCGGTTACCATTATTTTGCATGGGCGTTACTAGTCCAGCTTTTTCCATATCTTCAATAATTCTTGCTGCACGATTGTATCCTATTCTTAAATTTCTTTGAACATAAGATATTGAAGCTTTTCTAGTTTTAAGAACGATTTCAACAGCTTCATCATAAAGTGGGTCTTTTTCACCTGATACCCCTGACTCTCCAGTAATATTAGTAAGCTCATCACTAGGGTCAAGTATTTCATCTATATAATTGGGTTCAGCTTTTGCCTTAAGAAAATTAACGACCTTATGTACTTCTTGATCAGATACAAAAGCCCCATGAATTCTATTTGGATAGCTTGTACCAGGAGGCATATACAGCATATCTCCTTTACCAAGCAATGTTTCCGCTCCCATTTGGTCTAGAATCGTTCTTGAATCTATTTTACTTGATACCTGAAATGCAATTCTTGTTGGAATATTTGCTTTAATTAAACCAGTGATGACATCAACTGAAGGCCTTTGTGTGGCCAAAATTAAATGTATACCAGATGCTCTTGCTTTCTGTGCAAGTCTTGCAATTAGTGCCTCAATTTTTTTACCCATTGTCATCATTAAGTCTGCTAGCTCATCAATTACAATAACAATTAATGGGAGTTCTTCTAATAATTCTGGATTTTCTTGATCTAGTGAAAATGGATTTGTTAAAGGTTCTCCTTTCTCTTGAGATTCTTTTAATTTCTGATTAAAACCAGCTAAATTTCTAACTCCAAATTCAGACATTAATTTATATCTTTTGTCCATTTCTGCAACACACCAATTTAATGCATTTCCAGCTTGCCTCATATCTGTAACTACTGGAGCTAATAAATGAGGAATACCTTCATAAACTGATAATTCCAGCATCTTAGGATCAATTAGAATCATTTTAACTTTATCAGGAGTTGCTTTATATAATAAACTTAGAACTAATGCATTAATTGCAACAGATTTACCAGATCCAGTTGTTCCAGCGATCAATATGTGAGGCATTTTTGAAACATCGGCAATTTCGGGTTTTCCAGAGATATCTTTGCCAAGTGCAACAGACAATAAAGCAGAAGTATCGACAAATGTTTTTGAACTTACGATTTCTGAAAGATATACAATTTGTCTATCAGGATTAGGAATCTCTAAACCCATACAAGTTTTCCCTGGGATGGTTTCAACGACTCTAACGCTAACAACTGACAATGCTCTTGCTAAATCTTTTGCTAAATTTATAACCTGACTACCCTTTACTCCTGCAGCTGGCTCAAATTCATAACGTGTAATTACTGGGCCAGGTTGAGCTGAAATTACCTTAGCCTCAATGCCAAAATCTAATAATTTTTTTTCTATTAATCTTGAAATAAATTCAATTGTTTCAGATGACTGAACTGAAACTTGCTTTGTTGGTTGATCCAGTAAATTTAAAGGTGGTAATATTGAATCTGAATCACCAAACAAATTTGTTTGTTTTTCTTGTTTTACTCGAATACTTTCTTTAGCTGGTGATTTGATATCTAATATTTTAACTGGATCGCGATCTTCAAGCTTTTTTTTCTCTGCTTCTACAAAAGAAGTCCTCTGTTTTTCAAATTTTTTTCCTTCTTTACGATCTTGCCAATCCTCAAATTTTTCTATGCAGCTATTACAAAGATTACATATAAAGTTTCCAATACTTTCTGAGATTGTTATCCAAGACCAACCAGTAAACAAGCTAAAACCAATAGCAAAAGAAATAGCTAAAAATACTAAGGTTCCAATATAACCCATAGCTCTTTCTAAAAAAGTATACAAATTATTTCCTAAAATTCCTCCTTGCTCCGAAGGTAATTGTGCTGATATATCAATCGCATAACCAGCCTCAAATGTTGATGATGATAGAAGAAGAACAAGAAAACCCAAGTAATGAATAATTAAAAGGTGTTTTATTTGGTAATTTTCATTCTCAATTCTAGGATAAATTAGAAAAATACTATAAACACTCAAGAAAACAAGCCACCATGCAGATAAACCGAAAATGTTTAAGAAGAAATCAGAAAAATAAGCTCCACTTATTCCAGCTAAATTATTTATATTTTTACTAGCATCGATACTGTGTGAGAATGATGGATCAATTCCTGAATAGCTTATTAGCGCAAGAGTTATATATAGACCAATAAATAATAAGCTAAACCATGAAGCTTCTCTAACTACCCTACTTGCAAGATCTCTCGTTGCTTTTGTTGGTGCAACCAAATTCTTATTATTTTTTGATTTATGTCGTGAAAACAATTAAGGCTACTCAATGAAATATTATAAATTATATCAGGGTAAATATAAAATTGGACTCATAAAAAAAATTTCCTTATTATTTTTTAAAAAAATTATTAAATTGCTAGCAAATATATCAATATCAATAAACTTTATTAAGGGTCTAATATCGTATATTTATAAAAAAGATTAGTAAAATTAATCAAAATGATTTAAACAATTGTCTGTATAAATCATTATTATTAATTGATTAGATAGTCAGTGTAAACTAGAATTACGTTTTTAATTAGACACTGGAACTTATAAAATTATGTCAAAACATTCTCGCCTTATTATTCTTGGATCTGGACCTGCTGGATACTCTGCTGCAGTATATGCTGCAAGGGCAAACCTAAAACCATTACTAATTACTGGTATAGCTCAGGGAGGGCAATTGATGACAACAACTGATGTTGATAACTGGCCAGCAGATGCTGATGGAGTTATGGGTCCTGATTTAATGAATAGATTTGAAAAACATGCATTAAGATTTAATACTGATATAGTATTTGACCACATCCATACTTGTAAATTAAATGAAAAAAAATTTAAGCTTATAGGTGACAGTGAAGAATACACATGCGATGCATTAATTATATCAACTGGAGCTTCAGCAAAATATCTTGGTTTAAAAAGTGAAACGGACTTTCTTGGTAAAGGAGTATCAGCTTGTGCAACTTGTGATGGTTTCTTTTATAAAAATCAAGAGGTAGCCGTTGTTGGTGGAGGAAGCACTGCAATTGAAGAGGCATTATACTTAGCAAATATTGCAAAAAAAGTACATCTAATTCATAGGCGCGATGAATTTAGAGCTGAAATGATAGAAATGAATAAAATTTATGAAAAAGTTAAAGAGGGAAAAATTAACTTGGAGCTCTTTAATCAACTTACTGAAGTTATTGGTGATGAATCAGGTGTGACTGGGATTAAAATTCAGAATGTAAAATCTAGTGAAAATAAAGAAATTAAATTGCAAGGAGTTTTTATCGCTATCGGACACAAACCAAATACAGATATTTTTAAAGGTCAATTAAAAATGGAAAATGGTTATATTATTACTAATTCTGGAAGAGAGGGAAATTTTACAGCAACTAGTGTAGAAGGTATTTTTGCTGCTGGTGATGTTCAAGATCATATTTACAGGCAAGCTGTTACTAGCGCGGGTACTGGATGTATGGCTGCTCTTGATGCTGAAAGATATCTTGCAAATCATGAAGGATGATGAAGAAAATCTTTTTAGGGAGGCAGTTAGAAATGTAAAGCCTCTTAAAATAAAATCTAAAACAATTGAAATAATAGGTAATAAACCTAAACCAATTGCCAAAAAATTTTTAGAGGATGAACAAAAAGTTCTAGTGGACTCTCTAAGTGACGATTATATATATGAAGACGGAGATTTAGAAAATGGTTTATTATTTTTAAGATCTGGACATTCTCCAGATATTATAAAAAAATTAAAAAAAGGTTACTGGGTAGTTCAAGGATCAATTGATTTGCATGGAATGATTTCCCAAGAAGCAAAATCATATATTGTAAGTTATATACAAGAGTGTAAAAAAAAGCATATTAGATGTATAAGAATTATTCATGGAAAAGGTATTGGCTCAAAAAACAAGGAGCCTATTTTAAGAAATAAAGTAAAAAATTGGTTAGCACAAAAAGATGAAGTTATTGCATATGCTCAGGCTCCAAGACATGACGGTGGAAGTGGTGCAGTTATTGTTTTATTAAAAGAATATAATTAAACTGATTTAATTAAACAAATTGCTTGTGCTGCAATTCCTTCTGACCTTCCAATAAACCCTAATTTTTCTGTAGTTGTTGCCTTAATATTAATACTATCTAATTCACACATACAGTCATCAGCGATATTCCTACACATTTTTTTAATATATGAATACATTTTTGGTTTTTCGCAAATTATTGTTGCATCAATATTACCAATAATATAATTTTTTGATTTTAAATTTTTAACTACTTCTCTTAAGAGTTTACGAGAATTAATATCTTTAAATCTATCATCAGTATCTGGAAAGTGTTTACCGATATCTCCAAGTGCAGCTGCACCTAATAATGCATCCATTATTGCATGTAATAATACATCTGCATCGGAGTGACCTTCTAAGCCATAATCATAATCAATAACTTCGCCTCCAATAACTAGTGGCTTGCCCAATACAAGTTTATGAACATCAAATCCTTGACCTACTCTAGTCATTAATATTTTCCTTAATTATTGTACTAAAAACTTGATTCATATTGATTAAATCTTCTGGGTAAGTTATTTTAAAATTTGTAATAAGTCCTTTATAAACTGCTGGGCTTAAACCAAGTGCCTCAATTGCCTCTGATTCATCAGTAGGAGTACCTTTAAAATTTTTAAGCGCTTTAATCAGTGTTTTATATTTAAACATTTGAGGTGTTTGTGCTAACCACAAAATATTACGATCTTCTGTTTTAATAATTTTTCTAGACTGATCCACTTTCTTTATTGTGTCTATTGATGGAAGAGCTACTATACCTCCCACATCATCTTTGCTAATACATCTAATAAATTCATTAATAAAAGATTCTGTAATTCCTACTCTCGCTGCATCATGAACAAGAATCCAATCAGAATCTGATGCAAGATTTTTTATTGAATTAAGTGTATTTAAAACAGTTTCAGATCGAGTTCGTCCTCCACAATAATATATCTTTGTTTTATGGGAAAATTTATAATCTGAATTCTCAACATTGTTTTTTTCATCTAGATTAAAGGCTATTGAAATTGTATCAACAACTGAAACATTTGAAAAAATAAAATCAACCCATTCGATTAAAGTTTTTCCATGAAAAGATGTAAATTGTTTTGGAACATCCTGACTCATCCTTGAACCAGAACCTGCTGCAGGAATAATTACATGAATCTTTGACATACAAAATTTTAACATGCCAAAGAAGAAAGGTAATTACTTATCGCTTGAAACTGAATTTATCTTATGAATTGTTATATCTGCACCATTAAATTCTTCTTCCTCAGTTAATCTGATACCCATAGTATTTTTTACTATTGAATAAATAATATAACCACCGATAAAAGCAACAAGAATACCTACAACAGTTCCTACTAATTGAGATAAGAAAGTTACGCCCCCAAGGCCACCAAATTTAGTTAAGCCAAATATACCTGCAGCTATACCTCCCCATGCACCGCATATACCATGAAGTGGCCAAACTCCTAGAACATCATCAATTTTCCATTTATTTTGTGTTAATGCAAATGTCCAAACAAACAAGGCACCCGCAATAGCTCCTGTTGCAAGAGCACCTAATGGATGAAAAAGATTTGAGCCAGCGCAAACTGCAACTAAACCCGCAAGCGGTCCGTTATAAAGAAATCCAGGATCATTTTTACCTACCACCAATGCAGCAAGAGTGCCTCCAACCATTGCCATAAGGGAATTAACTGCAACTAATCCTGTTATGCCATCTAAAGTCTGAGCAGACATAACATTAAAACCGAACCATCCGACAGTAAGTATCCAAGAGCCTAGAGCTAAAAAAGGAATACTGGATGGGGGGAATGCATTTAGTTTGCCATCTTTTGAATAACGACCATATCTAGCTCCTAATAAAATTACTGCTGCCAAAGCAATCCAACCACCCATTCCATGAACAACAACTGAGCCAGCAAAATCATTAAAAGGAGCTCCAAAACTATTGGTTAAGAAATCTTGAAAACCAAAGTTACCGTTCCAGATTATTCCCTCAAAAAAAGGATATAAAAATCCTACCAAAAGAAATGAGGCAATAATTTGAGGGTTAAACTTTGCCCTTTCGGCAATACCTCCAGAAATAATTGCTGGTATTGCAGCTGCAAAAGTTAATAAGAAAAAGAATTTAACTAATTCGTAAGCACTTTTTTCACTAAGAGTAGAGGCTGCATCATAAAAATTGATCCCATATGCCAAACTGTAGCCAATAAAAAAATAAGCTATTGTTGAAACTGAAAAATCAGCCATTATTTTAGCTAATGCATTTACTTGATTTTTCTCTCTAACTGTTCCAACTTCTAAGAAAGCAAAACCAGCATGCATTGCTAAAACCATAATTGCCCCTAAGAGTATAAACAGCACATTACCTTGATCTGCTAAATTTTCCATTGATAAATTCCTAATGTTTGAATAAATCAATTATCCACAAAATAAATTTTGTTTCTATAATTTAGTACAATTTTTTAGTGGAATTATACTAAATAATTTAAAAATGCATTAATTTAGTGCAATTTTAACGAATAATGCTTTATTAGCAAAAAGGTTTTATCATTGAAGGTATGCTAGATTATTTTTTAATTTTTTTAATTTTACTACTTGTTTGTTTTTGGTTTGAAACTGCAACCAAAAGAGAAATTGCTATTTATCATGGTAAAAATATTGCTAAACAATTTGATCTGCAGTTGCTTGATGATACAGTTCATTGTAATAAAATCTCCTTAATTAGAACCGCAGAAAATTGGCCTTGCATCAAAAGAGTTTATTACTTTAATGTTAGTGCTGATAATGATAATAGGTTGCATTGTCAGCTCACTATTTCTGGAAAAACTTTAACAGATTGGTATGTGCCTCCATACCCACAAAGGGAAAGTTAATTTGTATATTGGACGATTTGCTCCCACGCCCTCCGGTCCTCTTCACTTTGGATCAATTATCGCTGCTTTAGCCAGCTTTTTAGATGCCAAACATCATAATGGTCTTTGGAAAGTAAGGATTGATGATATTGATTCACCTAGAGTTTCAAAAGGAGCTGAATTATCTATTCTTAATCATCTTGAAAAGTTAGGTTTATTTTGGGATGGTAAAATATCAAGACAAAGTGAAAATATTTTAGAATATGAAAATGTTCTTGAAATATTAAAGAAAAAAAATCTTATTTATAATTGTTATTGCAGTCGAAAAAAAATTATTAATTCAAACCCATCCGATGTTGAAGAGCTAATTTATAATAATTACTGTAGAAATAAGAAAAACCCATCGTCAAATAAAGCATCCATTAGATTAATTACAAATTATCAATCAACTAATTTTATTGATAGAGCTCAGGGGATTCAGTCTCATAATATTAATAATTCAATTGGTGATTTTGTAATTAAAAGAGCTGACCAAATTTATGCTTATCAATTAGCAGTAGTTATTGATGATGAATTACAATCAGTTAATAACGTTGTTCGAGGTACTGACTTACTAACTTCAACAATTAAACAAAATTATATAAATAAAATTTTGGATTTTTCAGAAAAGAAATATATGCATATACCAATTGCTTTAATAAATAATCAGAAATTAAGCAAAGGTAATGGAGATAAACTAAAAAGTAATAATTTATCTTTAATACTTATTGAAGGACTTAAATTTCTTAAACAAAAAATTCCAAACAATATTGCAGACGGAAGTCCTGAAGAAATAATTAAGTATGCATCAAATAATTGGGATATTAGACCACTGAAATATGAAAAAAATATTGAATTAAGCCCTACTCAGAAACTGATTGTCGATAATATTCATAAAGAAATGCACTAACAGCTGCTCCTACATTAATTGACTCCACTTCTTTATGCATTGGAAGAGATATAGTTCCAGAAATATTCTTAAGTAAAGTCTTTGAAATGCCATTTCCTTCATTACCAACTAAAATTGCCATATTTGATTTAAGTGTTTTTTTAAATAAGGATTCACCATTTGTAGCTAATGCCATTACATCATGGTCATAATCCATTATCCACTTATATAAATCTTGATCAATAACACATCTTAGTGATAATTGAGCACCTTGACTTCCTCTCAGAGTCTTAGGAGACCATAAATCAGCACATTTTTTTGACATTACAACAGCATTAACATTAACTGCTTTAGCAGTTCGTAAAATACTTCCTAAGTTTCCAGGCTCCTGAATCCCATCTAATAATAAAATCAGGCCTTTAGATGACGAAAACTTTATTTCTGGAATATTAATAAGTGCCAAAAGACCGGAAGAACTTTTAAGCTCACTTAACTCAAGAAATAATTCATGAGTTAATGAGTAACAAGGACAATTAACACTCAAAATCAAATTCTCTATTTCAGAATTAACAATACTTGAATCTTTAATAATTGCTAAAGGGATATTATTATGAAAATAAGAACTTATTAAATGAGGACCATCTAAAATAGTTTGATTACGATTTTTTCTAAAAGCTGAACTGGAGTAAACCTTTTTTAGTTGTTTATAAAAAAGATTATTTTTTGATTCAATTAATTTTACATTCATACTCACATTATTCCATATGAATGCCGTATATCAATTTAAACCTTTGATTGGCTTTAATTTGAAGCCAGCATCTTTAAATTGTTTAAGTAAACCAGTCTCACCTCCTAAATGAGATGCTCCAACAGCGATAAAAACTCTATTTCCAATTATAAGTTCTTTGACTCTTTCTCCAAAAAACTTATTTCTTTTTGTCAAAAAATAGTATTCCATTTTTTTCCAAACTGAATTAGAAACGAGACTTTTAGTTATCTGAATATCTGTTTCAAGAATTTTATCTGTATTAAAGGTTAAATAGGCTGACATCAATAATTCATAATTTATTTCCTTTTGTTTAAAGTCTTTTTTTAAAACTGCTTTTAGGAGTGACATCTGCTCATCAATTGAAAACTTATCTAATGCTTCAAAATGTTCCCGTGGCGTTTCAAGTCCTTGAGTAATTTTTAAAAAATCTTCAGCTTTCGATTTTAATAAATTATCTTGATTAAAAGGTGTTATTGGTCTTGGAGAGTCGAAGATAACAGCTAAAATCCAAGGCTTCATTGATAAAACATTTTCTCGAGGCATTGTATGAAAGTCTGCTAATGTATTAATTTTTTCTAGTTCATCTTCATTTAAATATTCGATATATAATTTTGGGTCAGTATGAAGAATTGATCTATCAATAATCTCATCAGCTTCCATAACAAAAATATCAATTTCTTTTAACTTTTCAAAAACAATAGGGTCAAAATTTGATACCCGATTATCGTCTGTATGGATCGTTCCAAACAAATAATGCTCTTTACCTTCAAGATCAGTTACTTGCCAGAAAATAGATTTATTTGTTTCATCTTTTATTGCTTGAGTCGCAGTATACAAAGAGATAGGCTTGTCAGTTTTAAATAGCTCACCAACATAATTTTCCAAAGCCCAGCTTTTTGGGATTGAAAAAACACAAAAAACACATAGAATAAAAGGTATTATATTTTTTATAATTGAATTCATAAGTTATAGGTCACTAAATACATAATTTGGTTCAAATAATACTTTAAATTATTCAAAAGATATTACTATCATTTTATTTTTAATTAAATAAAATGGTAACTCATAGAAATTTCTAATGTAACCATTTAATGGGGAATTAATGAAAGCTTTAGTAAAAAGACATGCAAAAGAAGGAATATGGTTGGAAGATATGCCTGAGCCAGAAGTTGGCAATAATGATGTACTGGTTAAAATTAAAAAAACTGCTATTTGTGGAACAGATATCCATATTTACAATTGGGATGAATGGGCTCAAAAAACAATACCCGTTCCAATGATAACTGGGCATGAATATGCTGGAGAAATTGTAGAGCTTGGTTCAAATGTTTCAGATCTAAAGATTGGAGATATAGTATCAGGTGAAGGTCATATAACCTGTGGTCGTTGTCGAAATTGTTTGGCAGGAAAGCCACATTTGTGTCCATATACAATTGGTGTTGGAGTAAATCGCGAAGGTGCTTTTGCAGAATACTTATCTGTGCCTGCAAAAAATATATTTAAGCCTAGTCGAGAAATATCTACGGACTTGTTAGCTTGTTTTGACCCATATGGTAATGCTGTTCATACAGCTCTATCCTTTAATATGGTTGGTGAAGATGTCCTTATAACGGGTGCTGGGCCAATTGGCATGATGTCAGCAATGGTTGCAAACCATGCAGGTGCAAGAAATATTGTGATTACAGACATTAATCAATATCGCCTTGATTTAATAAAAAAAATCTTACCAAAAGTTATTACAGTTAATGTAAAAGAAGCTTCGATAACAGAAGATTTAATGAATTCCTTAGGAATTTTTGAAGGATTTGATGTTGGGTTGGAAATGTCTGGCTCACCAACAGCTTTTTCTGACATGCTTAGTAAAATGATAAACGGTGGTCGCATTGCAATGCTTGCAATTATGCCAGCAGGATCAGGAATTGATTGGGATAATGTAGTATTTAAAGGACTTACTATAAAAGGTATTTATGGGCGAGAAATTTTTGAAACTTGGTATAAAGGATCGATGATGGTTCAAAGTGGTTTACCCTTAGAAAAAATGATAACCCACCGTTATAGTTACAAGGATTACCAGGAAGGCTTTGATGTGATGAGATCAGGTAAGTCTGGAAAAGTTATTCTAAATTGGGAATCATAATTTAATAAGGATATTTAATGAGTTTTAAATCTACAAGACAAAGTATGGTAAGTGATCTAGATGATATTAAATCTGCTGGTCTATGGAAAACAGAAAGGTATATTAGCTCAGATCAAAAAAGCGAAATTACTTTAAGTGATGGCAGCACAGTAATTAATATGTGTGCTAATAATTATTTAGGTTTAGCTAACAACCATGAAATTATAGATGCTGCAAAAGCTAGTTATGACAAATGGGGCTTTGGTCTGGCTTCAGTTAGATTTATTTGTGGGACGCAGACAATACATAAAACGTTAGAAGAAAAAGTGAGTGAGTTCTTGGGTATGGAAGAAACTATTCTGTATGCAGCTTGTTTTGATGCCAATGCTGGACTATTCGAAACAATCTTAACAAATGAAGATGCAGTTATTTCTGATGAACTTAATCACGCTTCGATTATAGATGGTGTTCGCCTTTGTAAGGCAGCTCGATATCGTTATAAAAATAATAATATGACTGATCTAAGAGATAAGCTAATTGATGCTAAAAAAAATGGGGCTAGAAGAATCTTAATCACGACAGATGGCGTCTTCTCAATGGACGGGACAATAGCTCAACTAGATAAAATTTGTGATCTTGCAGATGAATTTGATGCAATGGTTCATCATGATGATTGTCATGCAACTGGCTTTATGGGCAAAACTGGTCGAGGTGTTCATGAATATCGAGGAGTGATGGATCGAGTAGATATCATTACTAGCACATTCGGCAAAGCTTTAGGTGGTGGGTCTGGAGGATTCACATCAGGAAGAAAAGAAATAATTGATATGCTTAGACAAAAATCAAGACCTTATTTATTTTCTAATACCTTAGCTCCTTCTATATGCGCTGCAACACTAAAATCCCTTGAAATGATTGGTAATAGCACGGAATTAAGAGATCGCTTAGAAAGTAATACACATTATTTTCGAAAAGGTATGCAAAAAGCTGGTTTTTCAGTTGATGATGGTGATCATCCAATCGTACCAGTAATGTTAGGTGATGCAAATTTAGCTCAAGAAATGAGTAAAAAATTATTATCTAAAGGTATATATGCAATAGGATTTTTCTTTCCAGTTGTACCTAAAGAAAAAGCTAGGATAAGAACCCAAATCTCAGCAGCACACAACGAAGAAGATTTAGATAAAGCTATTGCCGCTTTCGCCTCAACAAGAGATGAGTTAACAGATTTTAAATTGGAAAATATTTAATGGGTTTCTTTAGAAAATTATGCTGCGTATTACTCCTTTTTCTTTCAGGCAATATTAATGCCCTTCAAATTGGTGATAAAGCGCCTAATTTTATTGCTCAATCAACTAAGGGTAATATTAACTTCCATGAATGGAGTGAAAATAAATGGACGATTTTGTTTTCTCATCCTGGGGACTTTACCCCTATCTGTACAACTGAATTAGCTGAGCTAGCATTTCTTCAGCCAGAATTTGAAAAAAGACAAACAAAAATCATCACCTTAAGTGCTGACAATGTCAACGATCACATAGAGTGGGTATCTCATATTGATAAGTATAAAAATTTAATTAGAACAGACAAAAAAGGGACAATAACAACTGGTTTGGAAAGACCTGATCTTGATTATCCAATCCTTGAAGATAAAAATTTGAAGATAGCAACAGCCTTCGGAATGTATCACCCTAAAGCCGAGCCTAGTGAAGGGGTATTTGGGGATGCCAACAAATCTACAATTAGATCGGTATTTATAATTGATCCAGATAAAACAATACAGACGATCCTATCGTACCCTAAACACATTGGTAGAAACTTCAATGAAATTATTCGAATAATTGATGCCCTTCAGTTGGCGAGAAAATATGATGTAACCACCCCTGGAAATTGGGAGAAAGGTGAACAAGTAGTAGTTCCTACGCATGTGCCATCAGAAGATATTAAAGAAATATATAATGTTGATTTTTTTACTACTCATCAAGATTATCTGAGAACAATTGATGATCCAACTAAAAAAATATCTAAGTCAAAAAAATTAGAGAGTAAATCAATAAATAAAATGGAGTAATGATAAATGTCTATGAAAAAAATAATTTTGAATAATGCTTTCTTATTTCTAATATTATTAATTAATGGTTGTGCAAAATATGTAGATGTTAAAGATGGTTCAGAAAAAATATTATTAGTGAAAGAAAGACCTGCTGATTGTGTTTCTAGGGGTAAAGTGGACGTGAGCGTTCTTGCCGAAATTGCATATGTTGAAAGAAGTGAAGAGGCAATTAATCAAGATTTATTACAACTAGCTAAAAATAGTGCAGTTTCAGTTAGAGCAAATACCATTATTAAAAGTAAATCTCCTAAGCCTGGTGAAGCAACATTTACTATGTATAAATGTAATCGTCCTTGGACTAAATAATAAAAATTACTTTTTTAACTTTACTATTTGAAAACTTGGCTTTACTTGATCATATAAATTAGTTAGAAATTCTTTAGTGTCCGAAGGAAAGTCTATATCTTCAAAATAAGACGCTACTAACGGACATAGGTGATTTTCATTGCTGCTATTAGTATAATTTTCATCAACATCGCTTACCTTTCCTTCATTATCTAAATGAAAAATATTCTGTTGCGACCATTTGTCATCATCAATACTTTTAAAATCATATCCAATAAATGTTGTTTGATCTTCCAACACGTATGCAGCAGCTCTTGCAAAAGCTTTAGATTTATATTTATCTGCTAAAAAATTTACTAGATAGGTTTCGAGTTCGTCAGTAATACCCTTTCCTCCATTTACTTCCGAAAACATACCAGTAAATAAAATATATTGATTTTTATCATCACAAAAAGTTAATGCTTTATTGACTGCCTTATGTTGCAGAACAATATCTTTATAAATTTTTGGAAATTCTTTTTTTAAGTAATCGAAATGTTTATTCATTTTTAGCCTGTACCCTATTATCTAATTTTTTATCAACTTATGGTAATCTAAGTCAAAGTGTATTACAAACTAAATTAGTGCAGATAACTTTCACAAATATATTTACAAAATTCTTAAATTCTCAACATTCAAATAAATTTTATTTATTAAAATGGTGGTACGGACCTTAACATATCCTGAATGTGAAAATCACTTTTTCCAGTTTGTCTCTTAATAATTAAGTCATGTATATGATTTTGAACAATTGATGTTTGAGAAATGATCGGCTTCCAAAATTCATCGAAAGGGTAATCTTTAAGAACAATATCTTCATCACTGTTTGATTTCTTATGGTATCGATTAAAGCATGCAAATAAACCATTACTTTTAACTGTGCGTTGTATATGTGTAAAGTAAAAATTAATAACACTTAATGACATCTCCATCATTGATCTCATATTTATTACTAAATCAATAAATTTATCTGGAACTTGATCAATCATCCATCCTGGAAGAATAATAAAGTCAAAATCTTCGGTAAAAATTTTATCACCTCGTTCAAGAATATCTTTTAAAAATAGAATGTTTGCGTTGGGAAAAGTTTTATAAATATAGTAGGTTTGAACAGCTAATAGCTCAGGAAGATCAAAAATAATAAAACGTGCCTTTGGGTATCTTTTTTTAGTTTTTGTTACTATACCTCCATAACCACCACCAATTTCAGCAATAATGGGAGCCTCTATTTCAAATAATCTATCAGCTACCCTGGAGATTTGCCAAAAATAATATATGTTAGATAAGTCATGAATATTACAATAATAATTTTCTGATTTATATTTTACTAAAAATTTTTGTGGTGAGCCTATTTCAGTCTCAAGATTGTTAATAGTAAAATCAGGTCCACATACGGAGAAGATCAAATTTACAGCTCTTATAGGCCCTTCTTGTTCTTTTGCATCTAAAATAACCTCGTCAACTAAGTTTGTATAATCATGTTTTTTTCTTTTTTCCCAGGGGTCTATATTATTAAATTTCTTATTTTCACTAAATCTTGCATTATCGTAATTAACAAGAGAGTCATTAAAACCTAAAGAAAGAGGATTTCTCAAAAAAGTTTTCCAGGCATCAATTTTTTTTATAGATTTTTCATAATCTTCAGGAAAGACATCCCAATGACCACTTTTTTGACCTGAAGGTATAATTTTTTTACTTAAATTATAATTTTCTAGCATATTAGAAAACGGTACAGGAAGAATTTCTTTAGTATCATTCATGTTTAGTAATTTTTTGTTATTAAACTTTAGATTTATATTTATTATTTAAATTCTCTTTGTTGATCTCACTGCCTTCAGCAAGATTATATAAATCTGTATTTGATAATTTAACAGCCTCCTCAGCAGGAAGATTATGTCGATTAGAATAAACTAATGCATCAGAATGAGGAAGTAATTGATCACATTGATCACAATATGGAAAGAGATTAAAAAGACCTGCTTTATGAGCATAACGTAGTAATCTGTATTTTTTCTCATTAAGAATTTCAAGAACTGGCTGCTCAAAAGCATTACCTAATACGATTTTATTATTATAGTCATAACAACATGGAATAACTTCACCATCCCATTGTATCTGTAATGGTCCTGTTTCCGGTCTTCCGCATGTTGTTTTAGTTTCAACGCGATCACGATAATCTCTGCCATCCCCAAAGTTATGTGGTCTCCAAATCTCAATAGCATCTACTAGAGGCTCCCAAAATTCACGAAAATATTTTTCATCTTTTTCATTTTCGGGAAGTGTTAGATAAGAAATTTGTATCTTAGTCTTAAAATTTTGCTCATCTCTTAGTTTAATAAATTTCAAGAGGCCATTCTTAGTCGTTTCGAAATCAAGTCCTTGCATTACAGTATTATATGTATCGGACCCCATACCATAAAAACTAATACGAATTTCATCCAACCCAGCTTCTAATATTTTCTTAGCGCGCTTACTATTAAGAACTGAACCATTTGATATTATGTAGGTAAAAAGGCCTTTCTTTTTAGCGTAAGCAATTTTCAATTCTAACTTTTTATCAAGCATAGGCTCTCCAAAACCAGTCAAAACAATATTTTTTGCTCCAAGTCTAACAATCTCATCAATACTTTTCTCATATTTACCTTGATCCATAATTCCATGTGCTCGACCATGCTCATGCTCATCTCTGGGACACATAATGCACGAAGCATTACAATGATCTGTTACTTCATATCTAACTTCTGGATGTGAAAGCTTGGTGATTGGTTTGTCAATAGGTAATTGCTCAAGCAAACTATCCAAACTAACGTTATCAAAATTTATACTGCCATCAGTAAGTAAGTTATCTTGCAAAAGTCGGAGACTCTGATCAATATTTCTAATTGGTATTACTACCTTACTTTTTCCCATATGCTATTCTATATTTATTGTTATTGAATTTTCAGAAGTAGAAATATCTTTTATTGTCGGATCTTTCTTATGAACTGCCAATAAATTCATGCCCATTGGAAATATCTCATAATCTAAAGATGACAACTTTTTACGTATTGAATCTGGATTAGACTTTAAAACTTCAATAAATAACATTGGCTTTAACTTTCTTATAGTTAATTTTGCACCTTCAAGGACTGATTCTTCCATACCTTCAACATCTATTTTAATAAAATCTACTCTTTCTAAAGTAAGTGAATCTATTGTTTTTAGGTCGACATTGATCGTTTTCTTATAATCAATTTTTTGACCAATATCCATATTATTAGGTCTTTCCTCTAGGTCTAGAGCTCCATAAGAAGAAGGCACTAAATAATTAGGCTCTGGAATTGCCATCTTACCTACCTTATCTCCAATTGCAGAATGAAATGCATCAATATTCAAACAATTATTAAGAACTATATTACCCGCAAATGCATAAAATAATTTTGCTTGTGCTTCAAAAGATATGACCCTTCCCCATCCTGTCATAAATCTAGCCCACTCTATTGATAGTATTCCAATATTAGCCCCACAATCGATAGCAATCACACCGTCTCCATGATGCCTTCTTCTAGCAGCAATTAAGTCTATAACAAGATCGACCTCAGTTTGCTCATAGCTACTTGTTTCTAAAAGCTGATGCCCAACGCCATTACGAACATTTCTACCCTCATATTCATAATCTCTATAATCATTTTTGTTGATAATCATCATACCGTGATTAGTCGATACGAGAACAAATGGGTTAGGTTTTTTAATGTTAATCAATGAATAAATCTCGTTATGAATTATGTTTAATGATACTTTATTAAAGGTTAATAAGTAAATGAAAAATGATTAATGAAGTTCGGACCGAAAACGTTGTATTAGTAATGATTCTAATTTTTTAGATAGTGGGTGATTTGTAAGAGATAATTAATTAATTACGTGGTATTTAATAAATAATAAATTATTTTTTTCTTACAAATTTTTATTTTCTTTCTTAGTAGTTTGATAAGCCAGAAATATTAAAATAGCTAAAATTATTACCAACCCAAAGAAAATAAAAATATAATAAAAATATGGTTGAAGATCAGCCATTTGTATCATCCTTTAATTTATAACTTAATTACACCTTTTGATAAACTAACTTCTCGAAGAAAGCATAATAAACCAAAGACTAAGGATGTCATAGCTACAATAAATAGAATAATAAGATAATGATCTAAATCAAAACTTACTTTTGTAGCAATAAATATCATAGCAATTAATAAACATATAAATAAAGCAGAGATAGTAGTTAATGCAATTGCCCAATGCGTCCACTTTGCTCTTAAAAGTAAAGAATTTAGCTCTTTATTTATCTCTGCATTTTTTCTAATTGTTTCTTCTTTAAGCACTCTAAATCGGTCAACAATTCTCGATAAACGGTTTCCCATAACAGTTAAGATTGCCCCGAGTCCTGTTAGCAAAAAAGCAGGCGCTACGGCCATTTGAATTACGGAACCTATTTCAGTAAAATTAACCATTTCTATCCTAATAAAAATGGTTATTTTACTCTAAAAGTTGTTTTTATAACGTCGTCACATATAAATTTTCTTTAATAAATTAGAAATCGCCAGTAACGCCAACATTGAAGGATCTACCTCCCATCAAAACCTTATCTTTTAAAAATGAGGTATGATCTCTTTTTTCTTGATCTAGAAGATTATCCCCTTTTAAATAAAGCTTAATACTATTATTCATTGGTAGTCGATAATTCATAGTTAATTTCATATTAGTATAATCATCAGTTTTTAATTCATAAGGGCCGATGTCAGTCTGATTAAAAACATGCATTAAATCTAAACTACTACTGAAAGTATTTCGTTGATAAGAAATACCAGTACCAATTCTGACTGAGGGAATTCTTGGCAGATTTCCTCCGTCTTTATTTTTTGCTTTTACGAAGTCACCCCAAATATTTAAACCATAATTATTAGGCAAACTTAAGTCTCCTTCCACTTCAAATCCATAAAATTTTGCCGGTATATTTGTGGTTTTATAAACAGCCAATGCTTCACTTTCTTCTTCTCCTTCATGGAGATGATTCTGCGTTGTCCCAGAATTTAATAAGCCAATATAGCTTGAGAAGTCGGTATAGTATGGGCTAATGGAAAAGTTAGTTTTTTGATTGCTCCATTTAAATTGAGCATCAATAGTATTTGAACGCTCTTTTTTTAAATCCCTAGAACCTTGTTCAATCGTCTCTGTTGCATGGTGATGTCCATAAGAATAAAGCTCATTATGTGCCGGAGCTCTTTCACTATGACTTAAATTTAATGCCATTTCCCATTGCTTATTAAGCTTTGTAATAGTTCCTATAGTTAAATTATTACTATTGAAAGTTTTATTAGTCTTTCCGAAAGTAGTTGATTGCTCTGTACCACTTGATGCTTCACAATCATCAGTACTTGTATAAGCAACTGTACAACCATCATCACTTGTAAAATCATTAGATCGATAACGATTAAAATCATGTCTAAAACCTATAGTAATTTTTTGATCATAAAGGAAATAATCTTCAAGTAAGTAAAATGAAAAGTTTTTACGCTGATTATTAGCAATATATGGGTCACCCTGACTTTTTGAAAAATTTGATCTTCCAAAGTCAAATCCTAAAACACCCGGTGATTTACTAAATAATGAATGAACAAATTCTAACTTACCATCAGAACCTTTATCTACATATTCGGCACCAACTGCACCGTCTGGTTCAAGCTCTTTATGATCATAATCACTATATCCTAACTTAATTTTCATCTTACTAATAAAAGATGATATTTTATTTTTTTCAAATACATAATCGTATCTATTAGAATTTAGATCAAATTTACCGCCAGCTTCAAGTGGGTTACCATAATCAACTCGATGACCTGAAAAAGCTAAGCCAGTATATCCACCATCAAAAATATGAGATACACCTATTGAGGCTCCTCCAGATTCATTATCAGAGCTTTGCAAGGTATCCTTGCCGTATTTATCTCTTGTAAACTCATCATCTGAATCAACTAGCCTTTGTGAAACGGAGAATCCTGGAATATTAAGATTTTTACTATCTCTTTTGTAAGCATCTAAATGAAACATAAGATTATCGTTGTGGCCATAATCAAAAGAAAAACCAGTTGCTGATTCGTTATTTGCTCCACCAAAACTTTGGTCATATTTTCCAATGACACCATCTAGATATTCATTATGTATACGATGGTCGATAATATTAATTACGCCGCCAACAGCACCACCCCCATAAATAATAGATGCTGGACCCCTTATAATCTCTATTTGTTCTGTGGACAGAGTATCTATAGCAACCGCGTGATCACCAGACATATTGGATACATCTTTAATCTCCATACCATTATTTAGTATTTTGATTCGGTTACTATCCATACCTCTAATCACCGGCTGACCAACGCTATCACCCCATGAATTATTTGTGATTCCTGGCACACCATCCAAAACAGCTCCCAAGGATGAGTCCTTCATATTTTGCAAATCTGTTCCACTAAAAATCTGAACAGGATTTGCTATTTCATCACTTGATAAACCAAGCGGATTAGCCGTAATCGGTATTTCATTTAATTCCATTTTTGATATATCTTCTGCGTTTACAATAGAGCTTAGCAAAAGGATACATACAGATAACAAAGTACGCATAAGAACTCCTAAAATTTAATTTAACTGAACTAGTTTTTTATTAAATTAAAGTTCTAGGGTGCTTGGGATTGATAAGCAATGAAACTATAGAGAATGTTATTGCTTAAATGATAATTATCATCTAAATCAAGAAAATTACTAAATTGAAAGTCAAAAGGACGATCAAAACTTACTGACTTAGCAAGATTGTGTTTTAATTCGCAATCTTCACAATCAATTTGAACACCATTATGTGAGTCATGATCATGATCATGGTAATGATGTTCAATAGAGTGGGTAAAGCCAACCTGAATATTAAACAGGACACTTAAGCACACTAATGATATTGTTAAAAATTTAGAAAACATAAATGGACTCTAATCGAAAATTTGTTATTAATCAAGTATTTATTCGGCATATTATAAACATATAGAAAACTTAGAAGTATATTAAGAGCGAAGTTTTGTCATTGTTTTTTTTTGCCTTATTTTTTACTCTTTATTGTTTATTCTTTTATCATACACAACCTGTCAAGTCTTTTTGTTCAGTAATTGGTATTTACTGCAACAATTACAAATTTCTTTTTGGACCGTTGGGTAAATGATGTCAAAAAAATTATAAGAATTTTATTTTATGGATTAATCTAAAATAATGTCAGAAACTTCCTTAGGTGACTCTAAAAAAGAAAAGTGTCCTGTTTCTTTAATTGTTTTATAAGAGGTCAACTTTAATGACTTCATAGTATTTGATTTTTCATCTTGTTTAGACCAATCACCATCTCCATAAACCAAACTTACCGGAGTCTTCAAAATATTATATAAAGACCCATCGTTTAACCATGATTTATGATTTTGAAAAACGTTTCTCTCATGATAAATAAAACCCGGTTTTTTTGTAGAGGTACAAAGAAGTTTTATATACTCACTTGTTATAGCAGATTTCTTATACACCCCTCCTCTAAATATAATCCATAGAGTAGGAAAGGATTCTAATTTAGCAAAAAATACTCCAAGACCTAAAGGTAAACTTACATGAAATAATAAAAAAGTTGCCATAAAATTTCCCCTCATAACCCCTTGAGCAAATCTTTTATCATAATCATAAGAATTAAAACAAAATATTTTTTTAATTCTTGTCGGTATCTTTATAGCAATAGTGGCTGACAAGACAGCCCCAATCGATTCTCCTGCTATGGTAAGGTTTTTTAAATTTAGATGCTCAATAAAAGAAACTAATGATTTAGTCATGAATATTTGATCGTAATTTGTTTTTTTATTGATTGGTGAATCACCATGACCAGGAAGATCAACTACATAAACT